>Ga0155201_114_pt1 | contig 39155 bp, 33 predicted proteins | sample RifCSPhighO2_02_FD_106169 | JGI IMG/M metagenome (GOLD analysis project Ga0155201, IMG submission 106169) | Omnitrophica bacterium RIFCSPHIGHO2_02_FULL_45_28 | reverse complement strand
TATTAGGCAAAAGATATTCCGTCACTTTTCTTGTCATTCCCGCGAAAGCGGGAATCCAGAAAAAACGCTGTATTTTCCTTAAGTCAGTGCCATTCATGCCTGTCCCCTTTTTTGAGAGGAAATAAAGATGTACCAAAACTTGACCAAAGACGAAATCTTGTCAAAATTACGCGATCCAGATTCGAGCGATTTATTTGCAGAGGCAGATCGTGTCCGAAAACAATATTGTGGCGATGAGGTGCATCTTCGTGCGATTATTGAATTTTCGAATTATTGCAAGCGCGATTGCCTTTATTGCGGGCTTCGGAAAAGCAATGGGAAACTTACGCGTTACCGGATGACAGTAGATGAAATTTTTTGTGCAGCTCGGAATGCCCAAAGCCTTGGTTATCAAACCATTGTTCTCCAATCCGGAGAAGATGACGGTTTTTCTACGGATGAATTATGTGGTTTAGTCCGGAAGATCAAAAAAGAATTAGATCTTGCGATCACGTTGAGTGTTGGCGAAAAAACATATGAAGAATATCGTGCCATGAAAGAAGCCGGGGCGGATCGCTATTTGCTTAAGATTGAAACGACCAATCCTGAATTATTTAAAAAGTTAAAACCGGATTCGGATCTTGAAAAAAGAAGCCAGTGTTTGGAAAACTTAAAAAATTTGGGTTTCCAAGTAGGATCGGGCGTTATGGTCGGTTTGCCGGGGCAGACTTTGGAAGATTTAACGGATGACATTTGTTTCTTTCGTGAGTCCGATTTTGATATGATCGGAATCGGCCCGTTTATTCCGCATCCTGAAACGCCTTTAAATCAGGCGAAAAAAGGGGAGTTGAATTTAGTCCTGAAAGTGGTGGCTCTTACACGGCTCGCAACGCTCAACGCGCATCTTCCGGCCACAACAGCGATCGGAACGATCGATCCGGCGGGAAGACAAAAAGCATTGATGTGTGGTGCGAATATTATGATGCCGAATGCGACACCCAAGCAATATCGCCGATTTTATGAAATTTATCCGAATAAAATTTGTATCACTGAAAATCCGAACGACTGTAATTCTTGTATTCAAAATATGTTACGCTCTTTAGGGCGAAAATTAGGGGCTGGTTACGGGCATAGTTTGAAGCGGAGCATGGTCAAAAAAGGTTAACATTTAGAATGACCAATGACCAAATCGCAATGACCAGAGAATCTCCAATAGAGTAAAAAGTCCCAAATATTAGGAATTAATCAATTGGGATTTCCTTGGCCATTGGGTTTTGGTCATTGGGATTTATCAGATCGCCCGATTTAAACCCAAATGTGACAATTTGCATGGTGTGTTATATAATAAACCCATAGCGATAAGGAGTTATCATGACAAAACGGTTGGTTTATCTTGATCATAACGCGACGACGCCGATTCATCCGGAAGTGAAGCGCGCCATGTCCGAAGCGATGGATCTATTTGGGAATCCGTCGAGTCTTCACGAATTCGGAAGGAAAGCCAAATCGCTGATCGAAAAGGCGAGGGAAACTGTTGCGGAATTTATTTCTGCGGATTCCGAAGAAATTATTTTTGTCGGAAGCGGATCCGAGGCAAATAACACGGTGTTGTCCATGCTGGCATGCCCCTCGAGCCGCTGTATGTGTACTCATAAACGGGCTGTTGGTATTATTACGACTACGATCGAGCACCCTTGCGTTCTCGAAGCGGCAAAGTGTCTTGAGGACAGGGGTTTTTCCGTTGATTATCTGAAAGTGGATCAGACCGGTAAAGTGGATTTAGATCAGCTCAAAAAAACGGTAACGGAAAAGACGGGCATTGTGTCGGTGATGATGGCGAATAATGAGATCGGTACGATTCAAGATATGAAAACAATCGAGAAAATTATACACGAACAGGGTGCGATGTTCCACACGGATGCGGTTCAGGCAGTCGGCAAAATTCCGGTGAATGTCAGGGAATTAAACGCGGATTTTCTCACAATTTCGGCGCATAAAGTTTACGGGCCGAAAGGCGTGGGCGCTCTTTACATTAAAAATGGAATTTCGTTTTGTCCGATGATTCGCGGTGGCCATCAAGAGCGCGGACGGCGAGCGGGAACGGAAAACACCATCGGAATTGTCGGGCTTGGAAAAGCAATTGAATTGCGAAAAATCGAAATGACGGACGAAGAAAAAAGATTGCTTGGGTTGAAAGCAATTCTCAGAAAAGGGCTTGAAGAGAAAATTCCGGATATCCATTTCAATGGCCATCCGACGGATTGCCTCGCCGGAACGTTGAGTGTTTCGTTTGAGGGCGCTGAAGGCGAAGCAATTCTGCTTTATTTGGATTTGGAAGGCATTGCCGTATCGACGGGCTCTGCGTGCGCATCGGGTTCTCTTGATCCTTCTCATGTGCTTCTTGCAACCGGTATGTCGGCAGAACGGGCGCATGGTACGATCCGGCTCAGCATGGGGCGGCAGACGACTGAGGAAGAAATCCGATACGTTTTAGACGTTTTTCCGAAAGTAATTCAAAAAGTCCGGGACATGTCCACGGCCTATTCAAGGAGGAAATCATGAGTTCGCCGAATGATTGGGTCTACACGGAAAAAGTGAAAGAGCATTTCATGCAGCCCAAAAATATTTTGATGGATGAAGAAAATTATAAAGCGGACGGCAAGGGCGTTGTCGGAAATATTAAGTGCGGCGATCAAATGATGATGGCGATTAAAGTCGATCAGGCGAAAGGCATCATTGCCGATTGCAAATGGAAAACATACGGTTGTGCGAGTGCGATTGCAAGCACATCTGTGCTTTCGGAAATGGTCAAGGGGATGACGCTTGAACAGGCGTACCATCTTTCACCGAAAGATGTCGCGAAAGAACTGGGAAATCTCCCGGAACATAAAATCCATTGTTCAGTCCTCGGCGATAAAGCGCTTCGGGCCGCGATCAATGATTATTATGTTTGGCATGGGATGGCGGATAAGGTTCAAAAAGAAGCGGCGCGCATCGTTTGCCAATGTATGAATATCACGGATCATGAAATTGAAGATGCAGTGCTTGAAGGCGCGCGGACGTTTTACGAACTTCAGGAACGCACCAAGATCGGGACGGTTTGTGGGCAATGCAAAGATGAAGCAACCCACATGGTCGAGACATTTATAAAAAAGCATTTTGAGAAATGATAACGTACTTTTGTGTCATTCCCGCATGCTATAGGCGGCACTGACATACATTGAAAACATAATTACTATTTATTATAGGTGGTCAGTACCGTCCTTAACTTTCTATGAAATATCCATAGGTTGTTAAGGGCGGGAATCCATGAGCGCAGATTCCCGATAAAGACACGGCGGAGCAGTGCTGCTTCGCTGCATTCGGGAATGACAGGAATGTAATAAATCCAAAGGACTTCTTGTGAATCACTTGATTATTTATATTCATCCGAATCCGAAGAGTTTTTGTCATGCCATTTTGGAAACGTTAAAAAAGACGTTGAGAGCAAAAGGCGGCGAAGTCCGTGTGCGTGATCTTTACGACATGAAATTGAATCCGGTTATGAAAAAAGCGGAACTAAAACCGGGAACGCCGGTAGCCAAAGACGTCAAACGTGAACAAAATCATATCAAATGGGCGGATACAATGACGTGGATTTACCCCATTTGGTGGCAGAGAATGCCGGCTATTGGGAATGGTTATATTGACCGTGTTCTTCTGGAAGGATTTGCGCACGAAAATACTCCGACTGGGCCCAAAGGATTGCTCGGTGATAAGAAAGTTTTTATGATCAATACCATGAATGCTCCGACAGCCGTTTATGAACAGAGCGGTCTTTTTAACAGCATGCGCCAGACAATCGATGAGGGGGTGTTTGGCTATTGCGGCATGAAAGTGATCAATCACAAATATTTTGGCCTGGTGGCTCACGTGAGTTACGAGGAGCGAAAAAAGATGCTGGATGAAGTAAAAGTGTTCGCTAAAACCATTTTATAAATACTTGCACGATGAATGACGCTGAAAATCTGCCTTCTGATTTTGAAAAAAAAGTAAAATTTTTTGCTGTTTTCTGTGGCGTATGCTTCGCCATTGTGGCCGTTCTGGTGGGCGCGATTTCCTTTATGATAGGCGGTGAGCAGCGGGTGTTTAAGAAGCAGGTTGCGCCGTTGTTTCAGGGATTTAATGCACTTACGGATGAAGCCATCAGTTTTTCCTATGAAATGAATACCCCTGCCGAGATTCAAATAAAATATAAAGTTTTTAAAATCCGGGCGGATGATTTAAAGGCGGAAGTCGCGAAGCTCGAAGCGCCGACGCCGCCGCTTGACCGTTTCAAACGCCAATTTTTTGGCGCAACAATCCGGCTGCTTGAATATTCAAATGCCCAAATTGATAAGGCGGGCTATGAATTGGAAGATGCAAAAGTCGTCCAGGCCTTAGACCAGATAAAACAAAAAGGGGGACAGCCTCTGCCGCTTAAAGGAATGGCGGTGGATGAAATGGTTTTGGATAAATATAATCGGTCGATGACAACGATTAATAAAATCACTCAGGAAGAATTGAATAAAAAACGGGATGGATTTTATAAAGAAGCGAAGGAGTTTCTTTTTGATTATGCCGGTATGATGGGAGTCAAAAAACAAACATTACTTGAAAATGCAACGGAAAAACAATCCTAACCCGACTTTCTCATCGATTTTATGAATCGACGAGAAAGTCGCTTTGAGCGCAATAAGGTGCGCCCAAAGTTTTGTGCCCTTGTTAAATCAGGGCTTACAGAGAGGGCTGATATGAGTAAGAAAGTTTTAGTCATCCTTGCAGATGGGTTCGAAGAAATAGAAGCGATTGCGCCGATTGATATTTTGAGGCGCGCCGGATGTCAAGTAACGATTGCCGGGCTTAATTCAAAAGCGGTGAGAAGTTCAAGGCGCATTCAAGTCGAAGCGGATGTGTTGCTTGATGAATACAAGGAAACGCCGGATGCGTTGGTGCTTCCCGGTGGTGCGCCGGGTTCTGAAAATTTGGCGAAGTCGGCAAAAGTAGCTGAATGGGTCAAAAAAATGAATGCCGGAAGGAAACTAATCGGTGCGATTTGTGCGGCGCCGGCGCTGGTTTTAGCGCCCACAGGTGTTTTGGACGGAAAAAAAGCGACCTGTTATCCCGGCTGCGAAGGAAAATTTTCATCTTCGACTAAATTTTCGGAAGATCAGGTGGTCGTGGACGGAAATATTGTTTCAAGCCGCGGTCCCGGAACAGCGATTGAATTTGGGTTGGAGCTCGCGAGGCAGCTTTGCGGCAAAGAAAAGATGGAAGAATTGAAAGAGAAAATGATTGTGAAATAATAAACCGGCCGCCGCCATGCGCCAAAGGATGTGGCGAACAAGCCGGCGGGGAAGGGTTAGCTACAATTTAACTTTGTCGCAATTAGCCTCAAATGCGAGTTTGGGGGTTATCGAACCATGTTATTATGTGCGGTAATACGATATTCTCAAGTTGTTGCTATTAAAAGAGTTGCATTTCATAGTAGGTTCGATAAGTGCGATAATTGCTTGATTTTTTTATCTTGTTCTGTTACCTTATTATCGAACCATCTATATGGATTCGGTAGGTATTAGTTCATAAGTATTAATGCTTAAATCAGTTACAATCTTTGATTTTTTTAGTTAGGTTCGATAAGTGCGGTGGATATATGACTATGGAAAAAAATTTAACGAGTATCGAATTGGTTAAAAAAGTGCTCGTTCAATTGCGGCGTACAAGGATGGATCATTTAATCAGCGTGTCGAACGCTGAATGGTATTCGTTATTCAAGGACGAGATTCGTAATTCGATCGCGATTGAAGGCGTTTTTGCAAACAGGACCGAACTGATTGATGTTCTGGAAAACAATAAACGTACAGACAAGCATAAGGCAGCTGCAATTTTGGGTTATTTTGAATCCGCATCAACGATGTATGACTATGCCGCCAATCAATTTAAGGAAAAAGAATTTTTGTTGCGCATGTCAGATATTAAACAAATTCATACGCTTCTAATGCGGTATGAAAAGGAAATGGGATTCTATAATGGCGCGATTGGTGAGTTTCGAAACACGAGAGTGGAGGTGTCAAACTCGACCTTTACGCCGATCAGCGAATTTTATGTCAGGCCGGCTTGTGAACTTTTAATCAAATGGGTTAATTTTCATTTAAAAGGAATGAAATATGACCCTGTGGTTCTGGCTTCCATGGCGCACGTGTGGTTTGAATCGATCCACCCGTTTAGAGATGGCAATGGCCGTGCGGGAAGAATATTGTTGTCTTATATTCTAATTGGATGCGGACTCGTCAATATTGCGATCAAGGGCATTTCCAAAGTGGATCGGGATTTTTATTATGATGCCTTGGAGAAAGCCGACGATGATTTTGAAGCCATTCACCGCGAGATTGAGGCGGGCAAATCTATTCACCTTTCAGAAGTGAATCAGCGGCTGGGCGTGGGGAAAATTAATCCATTCCTTTCGATTGTTGTGGATCGGCTCAAAGATTCGGTTTCGCGTTTGAAAGATATTAACCGAAGCGGAATCAATCAGAATGCGGAGTTACCCTTAAGCGATCTTGCTAGAATGTATAATTATTCTCAGAATTATTTGCGAAATTTGATTAATCGGGGCAAATTAAAAGGGGTAAAAAAAGGCAAGACTTGGTACGTCCGTGTTCATGATTTGGCGAAATATGTAGACCAACTTAATCCCAAGTCACAAGATTAACTAACAACGGCTGCTACAACGCAACGGTACCTGTTCCAAAAGTACAGGGTTCAACTTCTCTTCAGCGTGAACCCTGTACCGCCGGAACAGGTACCGTTTTGTAGGTGTTGAAAAATTAATCGCATAGAGGCAAAAAATGACCATCGAAAGTTCTGATTGCCTGATCTGCTATCTTGACATCCTTGGGTATAAAAAGATTGTGAATTTTTCACAAGAGGGCACCCATCGTAAAATATTCAAAATCATGGAAGAAATTCTTCAGCAATTTCGTTTGCAGAAGAGCAGCCAAAGCATTGATGCTATTTTGCGCGCAATAGATATACAAGTTGTCAGTGACTCAATACTTTTGGCCTTAGATATCAGCAATCCTCCTGGGGATTTGGAACCAGAAACGGAGAAACAATTTGTCTGCGCTTATGTCTTTTTTCAAGTTGTGGCTTGGTTTAGCCTCAAGATTTTGCATAAACTTAACCACTATGTGCGGGGTGGAATCGCAAACGGGCAGCATTTTCAATCCTCTTTAATCGACTCAAAGAACCAATTCATTTTTAGTAAGGCTTTGGTTCAATCTGTAGAATTAGAAAAAATAGCAAATTTTCCAAGGATATTAATAACCGATACTTTATATAAATTCCTCGTAGATAGGCAGAGTGATTTATTTGAAGAGTTGTTTCTCAGAGACGCTGATGGATTGCGTTATTTAGATTTATATAATGTATTTTTTGGTAATAGTGGAGAACCGCTTTACCCGTCTGAGGATACTTTTTTGCGAGAATTATTGGTAAGAATAAGAACTCCCCTCGAAGAAAACGTCCCCAAAGTGTTGCAAAAATACTATTGGTTTCAGACTTATCATAATTGCAAAATTGATGAATACGCTAAACGAAATCGGCTGCAAAAGCCAAATACCCTATTAATCAAAAAACCCGATTCCGTTTTGACGGCTTGCAACAGGAAAATAGGGACATAAACGTAAACATGCCAGGCACAAACCGAGGGGACAGGTCACACTATAGCTTTCATTAAATATATCTTTGCAATATTTCAATGAAGCTCAAAGGACAGACACTGTTTGAGTTAGCGAAATATCTGTTTCCGCTTGTTTTAAATTGCTTCATATCTTCCGGCACTATTTTAAACGGTACAAGGTCATTTACGCTCTGTCCCTCAGGAGAACATTTGAGAATGACAAAAATTGGTGCAAAATAATGTCAGATTTTTCGTGTGCGCAATGCGGCACGTGTTGTCGCCAGAGTGGATTTGTTTATTTGACGGCAGGCGAAGCAGCCACAATTGCCGGCGCACTCATTGAGGATATCTACGAATTCAACCGTAAATATTGCGATCTTCTCGACCGCCAAAAACTTGTTCTTAAAAAACACCCCGACGAAACCTGCGTTTTTCTTAAAGAAACAAAATGCGAAATTTACAGTGTCCGTCCGCAGCAATGCCGTGATTTTCCCATAAAGTGGAAAACGGAAAGAAGTGCAGAATATTGTGCCGGTCCAAAGAAAAGTAATTGAACAGAAGATATGTTGTGTTTTTTGTGATAGTGATGATATGATTCCTCCCAGTGAGTTATCGTTTTTATCCTAAACAAAAGTAATGATGAGGAGAAGAAAATGAAAAAACTGATGGTTGCTATTTGTTGTTTAAGTTGTCTATTTTTAACGGGCTGCGCTCAAATTGAAGACGGACAAGTCGGAGTGAAGATTACGTTTGGCCGAATTTCAGACAAAGTATTAAAAGGCGGATGGCATGTTTACAATCCGCTGGTTACGACCGTTGAGATATGGAATGTGAAGACGCAGGAATTGAAAGAAATGGCGAACGTTCCTTCGTCTGAAGGATTGATTTCGCAACTTGATATTTCCATTCTTTACAATGTTCCTGCCGAGAAAGCGGGCCTTGTCAGAAGAATGATTGGCGCTGATTATGTTTCGGTTGTGCTGGAGCCGTATGTCAGGGAAGCCATTAGAAATGTAGCCAGCGGATATGCGGTGAAATCGTTATACAGCGAAGACGGACGGAAGGAAATCGGGCAAAAGATGAATGATTTTCTTAAATCCAAATTGAGTGAAAAGGGAATTATAATTCAAGATGTATTATTGAGAGATGTTAAATTGCCCCCGACATTTTCACTGAGTATTGAAGCGAAATTAAAAGCCGAGCAAGAAGCGCTTCAAAAGGAATTTGAGCTTCAAAAGGCCAAGAAAGACGCCGAAATTGAAGTTGCCCGCGCAGAAGGTGTCGCGCAAAGCAATAAAATCATCGCCGGAAGTATTGACGAGACTTATCTCAAGTATCTTTGGATTCAGGGGCTCAAGTCAAACGAAAAAGAAGTGATTTACGTTCCGACCGAAGCCAATATTCCGATCATGGAAGCCAGCCGGTTTAAGACGAAAGAGAAGGCGCGGGTTTGAAATTAGTCGGCAGTCGTCAGTCGGCAATCAGCAGGTGATTTTTTCTTGATAATTGCCTACTGCTAACTGTCGACTGCCGACTTCCTTCACAGCTCCCCGATATCCTCATTCCAAAGTTTTGGATTTTTGCGGATAAAGTCTTCCATCATTTGAATGCATTCGGTGTTGTGCAAGTCAACGACTCCAATGCCGTGCGATTCCATGAATTTACGCGCACCTGCGAAGGTTTTAGATTCACCCACGATTACTTTCTTGATTCCAAATTGAACCGCCGCTCCGGCGCAAAAATAGCAGGGCATGAGTGTTGAATAAAGCGTTGTGTCGCGATAAGTTCCGATTCTTCCGGCACTATGAAGACAATCGGTTTCTGCATGCATCACAGGATTGTTTTCCTGAACGCGCTTGTTATGGCCTCTGCCGATGATTTTTCCATCCTTGACGAGTACCGAGCCGATCGGAATTCCGCCTTCGCTCAATCCTTTTTTCGCTTCCTCAATCGCTGCTTTCAAGAATCGGTCTTCCATAAAAAACTCTCCGTTACATCGTGGTAATTTAACTTCGCAGGGAACGGTCGCGACTGTTCCCTACAGATGTTGTATTCTCTTTTGTTATATTAATAAATTTTTTCACCGTTTAATTTCTTCCAATCATTAAACAGCGCCAGATTTTCTTTCCGGCACACGCTACCTCGGATTTTGAGCGGGCTTTTACCGAGCGATTTCAGCTTGCGATTTGAAACCGTCAATTCATTAAATCCCAATTTTTTTGCATCGTTAATCGTTGTTCCGTAAATAATTTCATAAATTTTTGCCCAGTGAATTGCCGAAAAGCACATCGGGCAGGGTTCGCAAGTCGAATAGATAACGCAGCCCGAAAGATCGATCGATTTTAATTTTTTGCAAGCTTGGCGAATGGCGTTGATTTCTGCATGCGCTGTAATATCCGTATTTTTCCAAACGAGGTTATGTGCACAACTTACTACTTTTCCATTTTTAACAATGCAGGCACTGAACGGTGTTTGGCCTTTTTTTATACCTGTTTTTGCTTTTCCGATGGCTAATTTCATGAAATAAGAATCCGTCATACGGGTGTCCTTTTTTGACAATGAGTCATGTCCATTCGTTTTTCGGCAAACCGGACCGGAACTTCAAATAAAGTTAATAATATTTTACGGTAATTTTTTCTGAATATAGCCGATAATAATTGAAAATAATCGAATTTTCGATCACAACAATTAAGATGTAAATTCCATTGGATTTTTCAAGAAAATTTGATAAACTAAGAGTTCTTTAAATGTTTTTATAAAAAGACGTTATGGATATCTTAGCCAATCAGAAGAGCATCCGAAAGGAACCGACCTTGAAAGAAGAAAAAAGAGCCTCGTTCGAACTTCTGTTTAGTCCCAAAAGTGTTGCCATTGTTGGTGCTTCGCGCCGAAAAGGATCTGTCGGATTTTCCATTCTGAAAAACATGATTGATAATTACAAAGGAGATTTATATGCTGTGAATCCGAAGGCGGATGAAATTCTCGGACTCAAATGCTATCCGACGATAAAGGACATTGGCAAACAAGTTGATCTCGCCGTACTGATTTTGCCGTCCCTTGCTATCCTCGCAGCATTCAAAGAGTGTATTGACGGCGGTGTGAAAGCTGTGATTGTTATTTCCGCCGGGTTCAAGGAAACCGGTAAAGAAGGTGCTGCTCTTGAGAAAGAATTGGCGGAGATGGCGCAGAAAAATAATATTCCGCTCATGGGACCGAATTGTTTGGGCCTGATTAACACGGATCCGAAAGTGAAGTTAAACGCAAGTTTTGCGCAGCGGATGCCAGATGAAGGGAATATCGCATTTCTTTCACAAAGCGGTGCTTTGTGCACGGCCGTGTTGGATTATGCGAAAGGGGAGAATATCGGGTTTTCGAAGTTTGTCAGTTTTGGTAATAAAGCGGACATTGATGAACTTTGCTTTCTTGAATATTTGAAAGATGATCCGAAAACCAAAGCGATTTTGATGTATGTCGAGGATTTAGTCGACGGCCAAGCATTTATTGAACTTGCGCGAGAGATTACCGGCGAGCAGGAGAATAAAAAGCCGATTATTGCGATCAAGTCCGGAAGGACTGCACAGGGCGCAAAAGCTGCCAGTTCTCATACCGGATCTCTGGCCGGGTCGGACAGTGCTTACAATGCGATTTTTGAACAGTCCGGCGTGATTCGAGCAGAGTCGCTTGAGGAAATGTTTAACTTGGCGATTGGTCTTTCAAGCCCAAAATTGCCGAAGGGAGATCGGGTTGCGATTGTAACAAATGCCGGGGGGCCAGGAATCATGGCGACGGATGCCTGTATCGGAAGCGGCCTCCAAATGCCGGTTCTAAAACCGGAAACCCAGGAAGAATTGAAGAAAGTGCTTCCGCCAACGGCCAATTTTTCAAATCCGGTTGATGTGATCGGCGATGCGTTTCATGACAGATATGAGCATGCATTGCGCTGCGTCATTAATGATCCGAATATTGACGCGATTTTGGTGATTTTGACCCCGCAGGCGATGACGGAAATAAAGGAAACAGCGCAAACAATAGTGGATATCAACAAGACGACCGATAAAACTATTTTTGCTTGTTTCATGGGGGCGGTGGATGTGCTTCCGGGTGTTAAAATATTGGAAGACAATCATATTCCGCAGTACCGATTTCCCGAACTAGCCGCGAAGACATTGAGTGCGATGGTTCGTTTCAAAAAATGGGGTGAGCGAAGCAAAACAAAAGTTGTGATGTTCAAAACTGACAATGCTGCAGCACGGGCGATCATTAATGAAGCGAGACAGAACGGGCAGAGATTGCTTACGGTCGAACAATCGCTTAGAGTTTTGCAGGTTTACGGATTTTCTATGCCGGTTTTTCACCTGGCGAAAAGCGCGTCCGAGGCATCAAAGAAAGCAAAAGAAATCGGCTTTCCCGTAGCGATGAAAATTGTGTCACCGGACATCATTCATAAACTGGATGTAGGCGGTGTCAAAATTAACCTGCAAAACGGCAAGGAAGTGGAAACTGAATTTCAGGAAATGATGAAACGGGTGGCGGCGAGTCAGCCCAAAGCGAAAGTAGACGGAATTCTCATACAAGCAATGGGGAAAAAGGGGCGCGAAGTGATTCTCGGAATGGATAACGATCCTCACTTTGGGCCGCTTATCATGTTCGGATTGGGAGGGACGTTTGTGGAAGTGTTTAAGGATGTTACGTTTCGGCTGGCGCCGATTCGCGAAGCGAGTGCGCTTGGCATGATCGAATCGATCAGAGCCTATTCGGTTTTAAAAGGAGTTCGCGGACAAAAACCGGCAGATATTGAAGCGATTAAAAATTCGTTGCTGCGGCTGTCGCAGCTTTCATGTGAGCTGACGGATGTTGTGGAAATTGATATCAATCCGTTGATGGTTTATGATGCCGGAGAAGGTGCCCACGTTATCGATGCAAGACTCATTCTGAAATCCTGAGAACTTCCAAAGTTGTTCTCGCGTTGTGTTGATTCGGACTCTCTTCTCGAAAGAATCGTATTTCACTCGTGAAGTCATCATTTGAAAATTTGCAGAGAAAAACAATTTATCATTTTTGATTTTTGTAATTTTAAAAGCTAATTTTGAAAGAAAGATTCAATATCATTAATGAGGAGAAAAGCAAATGGCATATCAAGCGGATGGAACGACAGTAGCTCAATCGGAAACAAAAAGTAAAAAGCAGTTTTATACGATGGATGGAAATGAAGCTGCGGCCTATATGGGGTATCATCTCAATGAAGTGATGGCCATTTATCCGATTACACCGTCCTCCACCATGGGCGAATGGGCGGATCAATGGATGTCCGAAGGAAAACTCAACCTGTGGGGAACTTGTCCGCTTGTGATTGAAATGCAAAGTGAAGGTGGGGCCGCAGGCGCGGTTCACGGAGCTCTTCAGACGGGTTCGTTATCAACGACATTTACTGCTTCCCAGGGGCTACTCCTCATGATTCCGAATATGTATAAGATTGCCGGTGAACTGACGCCGACGGTTTTTCATGTGTCCGCCCGTTCACTTGCTGCGCAGGCGCTTTCGATTTTTGGTGACCATAGTGACGTGATGGCGGCGCGTGCGACCGGTTTTGCTTTGTTAGACTCTACAAACGTTCAAGAAGCGATGGACTGTGCGCTCATCGCGCAGGCCGTGACGCTCGAATCGCGCATTCCGTTTCTTCATTTCTTTGATGGGTTTAGAACTTCTCATGAAGTCGCTAAAATCGAAGTGGTTTCTAAAGAAGTAATGCGCGCGATGATTGACGACAAACTTGTTTTTGAACATCGCAGGCGCGCGTTATCTCCCGAACATCCCGTGCTTCGGGGAACCGCGCAGAATCCGGATGTTTATTTTCAGGCGCGCGAAACGGTAAATCCTTTTTACGCAAAATGTCCTGATATCACACAAAACGTGATGGATCGATTTGCGAAGTTTACTGGGCGTCAATACAAATTGTTTGAATATTACGGACTATCCGATGCGGAACGGATCATTGTTTTAATGGGATCGGGCTGTGAAACCGTTCGTGATACGGTTGAATATCTTACCCGCAAAGGGGAAAAAGTGGGCGTGCTTTGCGTGAGGCTTTATCGCCCGTTCGATATTAAGCGTTTTCTCGGCGTGCTTCCGCAGACGACCAAGAGTCTTGCGGTTCTCGACAGGACAAAAGAGCCTGGTTGCGCAGGAGAACCATTGTATCTGGATTGCGTGAACGCGATTGAAGAAGGCTACAGGGAAGGTTGGGCGAAATTCAATCAGCGTCCCATGTTGATTGGCGGAAGGTACGGACTTTCTTCAAAAGAATTTACACCGGCAATGGTAAAGGGTGTGTTTGATGTGTTGAAACAGTCAAAACCGAAAAATCACTTCACAGTCGGAATTCATGACGATGTGTCTGACACAAGTATTTCTTATGACCCTCAATTTTCAATCGAGCCTGAGAATGTTCATCGCGCGCTATTTTATGGTTTGGGGTCTGACGGAACTGTCGGTGCCAATAAAAATTCAATTAAAATTATAGGCGAGAATACGACCAATTACGCACAGGGATATTTCGTTTACGATTCCAAGAAAGCCGGCGCGGTGACGGTTTCTCACGTGCGATTCGGCCCGAATCCGATTCGAGCGCCGTATTTGATCAGCCAGGCGCATTTTATCGGCTGTCATCAATTTGTGTTTTTAGAAAAATACAATATGCTGAAATATCTTTTGCCGGGAGGGACATTTCTTCTGAATTCCTATTACGGGCCGAATGAGGTATGGGCGAGCCTGCCGCGCATGGTTCAGGAACAGCTCGTTCAGAAGAAGGCAAAACTTTACGTGATCGATGCATATAAAGTGGCGAATGATGCGGGGATGGGCGGAAGAATGAATACCATTATGCAAACCTGTTTCTTTGCGATATCGGGAGTGCTTCTGCGCGCGGAAGCGATCGAGGCCATCAAAGGAACGATCCGCAAGACATACGGGAAAAAAGGCGAAGAAATTGTGCAGATGAATTTAAAAGCTGTCGATCGAACGCTCGCCAATTTATTTGAGGTGAAGGTCCCGGAACAGGTGAGCAGCGCTATTGAAATGCCGCCTCCGGTTTCGAAAGAAGCGGATCAATATGTCCGTGATGTGCTCGGCGAAATTGTTGCCGGGCGGGGGGATGAGCTTCCGGTCAGTGCATTTCCGGTGGACGGAACTTTTCCGACAGCGACGTCGCGCTGGGAAAAACGGAACATTGCTCAGGAAATTCCCGTATGGGATCCGGAAGTTTGTATTCAATGCGGGAAATGTAATATTGTTTGTCCGCATGGTGTCATTCGAGCGAAAATTTCCGATCCGAAATATTTGGAAAAAGCGCCGAAGACATTCAAATCAAAAGATTTCCGGGATAATGAACTCAAAGGTTACAAGTTCACCATTCAAATCGCGCCGGAAGATTGTACCGGCTGCGGCGTGTGTGTGAATACCTGTCCCGCGAAAAATAAATCAGAAGCGAAACTCAAAGCCATTAATATGCAGCCGCAATTGCCGCTTCGTGAACAGGAAAAGGAAAACTGGAATTTCTTTCTCTCGATTCCGGATCCGGATCGAACAAAACTAAAAACAAACTTAATTCGGTCTCAACAACTTCAACGGCCGCTTTTTGAATTTTCGAGCGCATGCGCTGGCTGCGGTGAAACGGCCTATCTCAAATTGATGTCGCAGTTGTTTGGCGATCGTGCGGTGATTGCAAACGCGACAGGTTGTTCATCGATTTACGGCGGGAATTTACCGATGACACCGTGGTCAAAAAATGCGGATGGCCGAGGACCGGCATGGTGCAATTCTCTTTTTGAAGATAATGCCGAATTCGGACTTGGTTTCCGGATTTCGATCGATAAACAAACGGAATTTGCCTGTGAACTCGTTAAGAAACTCTCCGATCAAATCGGCGGCGATCTTGCGAATGCGCTTCTATCTGCGGATCAAAAAACAGAAGCTGGCATTCAGGAGCAGCGGAATCGCGTTAAAAGCTTGAAAGAAAAGCTCGCCGGAATCAACACGCCTGAAGCCAAACAATTGTTTGAAATTGCTGATATGCTTGTTAAGAAGAGCGTTTGGATTATCGGGGGTGACGGATGGGCATATGATATTGGGTTTGGCGGTCTTGATCACGTACTCGCGAGCGGAAAGAACGTTAACATTCTTGTGCTCGATACGGAAGTCTATTCAAACACCGGCGGTCAAATGTCAAAAGCAACACCGCGCGGAGCCGTTGCGAAGTTTGCCTCGGGCGGAAAAGCTGCGCCGAAGAAAGATCTCGGAATGATTGCGATGAGTTACGGGAGCGTGTATGTCGCCCGTGTGGCGTTAGGCGCCAAGGATGATCAGGTGCTTAAAGCATTTCTTGAAGCGGAAGCGTATGACGGGCCATCGATTATTATTGCTTATGCGCACTGCGTTGCTCACGGAATTACCATGAAGACGGGTTTGCAAAATCAAAAAGCTGCGGTAGAATCAGGCCAATGGGTTCTTTACCGGTTTAATCCGGAACGATTGAAACAGGGCGAAAATCCGCTCGTGCTTGATTCTGCGGCGCCTAAAATTCCGGTAGAAAATTATATGATGGCGGAAAACCGTTTCAAAATGTTAAGCAAGATCAATCCTGAAGCGGCGAAACAATTTTTGAAAGAGGCGCAGGAAGATGCGAATTTGCGTTGGCAAACATATCAGTCGCTCGCATCGAGAACCTATGGAGCGGGGCATGAAGCACCGCCTCAACCGCCGGTTGAAAATAAATAAGATTTTTATATTGTCATCCCCGCAAGCTTTAGGCGGGGATCTTTGAACGATAGATTCCCGTCAAAAATGTTCGGGAATGACAAAGGACTGAAACGGATAAAAACTTATGCACTGTTACGTTACCCAGAGAGGAAAAAGTCATGGACCTATCTACCACGTACTTAGGTTTTAAACTTAAAACCCCGCTTGTTGTTTCGGCCTCACCGCTGTGTGAAGGTTTAAATAACATCAAAAAAGCGGAAGACGCCGGTGCGTCAGCTGTGGTTTTGCGTTCTTTATTTGAAGAGCAATTGACAAATGAACGTTTTGAATTGGATAAGCATTTGACTGAAAATACCGACAGTTTTTCGGAGGCCACCTCTTTTTTTCCCGAGGCAAGTTATTTTAATCTTGGGCCTGAGGAATATCTTGAGACAATCCGAAAAGCGAAAGCCAACGTCAATATTCCGATCATTGCCAGTCTTAACGGGGCAACGGAGGGTGGGTGGATTGATTTTTCAAAAAAGATTGAGCAAGCCGGAGCTGACGCGCTTGAGATGAATATCTATTACATTGCGACGAATCCGAATTTGCCATCGCAAGTTGTCGAGAAAATTTATTTTGATATTCTCAAAGAAGTGAAAGCAGCCGTAAAAATTCCCGTTGCGGTGAAAGTAAGCCCGTTTTTCAGCAATATGGCGTATATGGCGAAGGGACTCGCGGATGCCGGCGCGAACGGGTTGGTTCTGTTTAACCGGTTCTATCAGCCGGATATTAATATTGAAACCCTTGAAGTCAGTCCGCTTGCACTTTTAAGTACCCCGCAGGCATTCCGGCTGCCGCTCCGATGGATCGGGATTTTATATGGAAAAATAAAAACAGATTTCGCGGCAAGTGGAGGAATCCACACCGCGGCGGATGTGATTAAAATGATGATGGTTGGCGCGAATGTGGCAATGCTTTGTTCGGTTCTCTTGCGTCACGGCGTTCATTACATCAGAACCATCGAGAAGGAAATGGAACAATGGATGACTGAGAACGAGTATGAGTCGGTTAGTCAAATGCGCGGAAGTATGAGTCAAATTCGCTGCGAAGAACCATCCGAATATGAGCGCGCACAATATGTCCGGGTGTTGCAAAGTTACAAGGCTGATGCGATTCGTGTCAAATAATAAATAAAACACTAATTAAGAAGTTAACGATAAAAGTTCTAACGGGAGACAATGAAGATGGAACAAAAGAAACTTGCTCAAATTTTAGCGAAAGATGTCATGAAAACGGGTGTCATTACGGTACCCAGCAATACCAATGTTCTTGATTTGATTAAACTGTTTCAAACTCAACTTATCTCAGGCGCGCCTGTGGTTGATCCGGGCGGCAAGATTGTTGGGGTCGTGTCCGCGACGGATATTATCCGTTCCAATATGCTGAAAAAAGAAGAGGAAGAAAGCGTTAGCCCTTATTTCAAGATCGAGGATATAGAGGATAATAATACGTCTTTTAAGGCGGTTGAAGCGTCTCAATTCAAAAATGCAGAAACACAAACGGTCGAAGAAATTATGACACCGTGGACGCTTTCCGTAAATGAAAACACACCGGTTATTCAAGTTGCGCAGATGATGGTAAAACATCGGGTTCACCGTGTGCTTGTGGTGGGCGCAAAGGAACAGGTGCTCGGCATTATCACTGCGATGGATATGACGGAGTTGGTTGCGAAAACCGGAAATTAATTTTTTCACGTTTTTTATGCTTTTTTGTTTGACATAAGGTGTTTAGTTCGATAAATTACCTCAAATAAACCTTCCGAAAAATATCGTTTTTTAACAAGAAATTTGGTGTAATTTTAAAATGAAGGAGTATTTTCAGTGGGCGAATGGATTGGCAGAGATCGAAAAGCACGGCGTGCATACGGTTTTGATGAAATCGCTTTAGTGCCGGGTCGCGTGACCATTAATCCCGAAGAAGTGGATATCAGCTGGAAAATCGACGGAGAGAAAATTCCGATTCCGTTCATGGCTTCTGCGATGGATGGTGTTGTCGATCTAAAATTTGCGATTGCCATGGGAAAATTGGGCGGAATCGCGGTTCTCAACCTTGAAGGAATTTATACCCGCTATGACGATTATGAGCCAATCCTGAAAGAGATTTCAAAATCTACACCGGAAAAAGCGACGGAACTTGTTCAAAAAATTTATACAAAGCCCATCAAAGAAAAATTGATCGCAAAAAGAATCAAGCAAATTAAAAGTGCCGGTGTTCCTGCGGCCGTCAGTACTATTCCGCAACACGCTGAGCGTTTCGGCGCAATCGCTCAAGAAGCCGGATGTGATATTTTCGTCATTCAATCTACCGTGACAACCGTGCGTCATATTTCGACGGCATACAAAGTTGTTGACATTCGCGATTTTTGTAAAAAAATGAAAATCCCCGTCATTATCGGTAATTCTGTGACTTACGAAGTGGCGATGGATTTGATCGAAACAGGAGTTCACGGGCTTTTAATTGGAATCGGGCCGGGGTCTGCGTGTACAACGAGAGGCGTTCTCGGAATTGGGGTGCCGCAAGTGACTTCGATTTGTGATTCCGCCGCTGCGCGTGAAGTTTATTATAAAAAAACAGGACGTTATGTTCCTGTGATCGCCGATGGCGGAATGTCGACCGGCGGTGATGTGTGTAAAGCCATTGCTTGTGGAGCCGATTCGGTGATGGTTGGCTCTGCTTTCGCGCGAACAGAAGAAGCTCCCGGGAAAGGATTCCATTGGGGGATGGCGACACCGCATGCGAATCTTCCGAGAGGAACAAGGATTCGAGTCGGAACGACGGGCAGCCTTGAAGAAATTCTTTATGGACCGGCACGATTGGATGACGGAACGCAAAATTTAGTCGGTGCGCTCCGGACTTCCATGGGAAATGTCGGCGCACGCACTATTCGCGAAATGCAAATGATTGATATTGTTATTGCACCTGCCATTAAAACGGAAGGAAAACTCTTCCAAGCAGCTCAACGTGTAGGAATGATGAAATAAGGAAAATGTCCTTTCAGTCCGAGACGATTTTAGTTTTAGATTTTGGTTCTCAGTATACCCAGCTCGTTGCACGCCGGGTGAGAGAACAGAATGTGTATTCGGTCATTTATCCCTATCGAATTTCGACCGATCAAATCCGAAGAATTAATCCGCAAGGGATTATTTTTTCAGGGTCCCCCGCAAACGTTTATCAAACCAAAGCGCCGCTTCCGGATCCGAAAATTTTCGAATTAGGCATCCCTATTCTTGGGATTTGTTACGGACTTCAGTGTACGGCGCATTTGCTCGGCGGCCAAGTGAAGAAGGTGAAAACGCGTGAATATGGTTACGCAAAACTTCACGTGAGCCGTTCGGAAGATTTATTTAAAGGATTGCCGAAACAAATGGATTGCTGGATGAGCCATGGGGATCAGGTGAGCCGTCTCCCGAAAGGGTTTGAACGGATTGCACATACCTCAACCGCTCCGGTTGCGAGTTTCCGCCATCGTGAGAAAAAAATTTATGGTGTTCAATTTCATCCCGAAGTCGCACATACGCCGCTTGGGTCGAAAGTGATCCGGAATTTTCTCTGTCGTATCTGCGGTTTGAAAGGTAACTGGACGCCAAAATCGTTTATTCAGGAATCCGTTCGGGAAATCCGCAATCGGGTCGGAAAAGAACGGGTGGTTTTAGGGCTTTCGGGCGGCGTTGATTCTTCGGTGACCGGCATATTAATTCACCGTGCGATCGGTGAGAAGCTTACGTGTATTTTTGTCGATAATGGACTGCTTCGTCTCAATGAGAGGAAACGCGTGGATGAGCTTTTCAAGAAAAATTTAAAAATGGATATCCGGATTGTTCAGGCAGAGGATGAGTTCTTGAGAAAACTTCACGGCGTTAAAGATCCAGAGCAGAAGCGAAAGATTATCGGCCGGACGTTTATCAAGGTGTTCGAACGTGAAGCGAAGAAACTGGGGCATGTCGCATTTCTTGCGCAGGGAACACTTTATCCGGATGTGATCGAATCTGTGTCATTCCACGGCGGGCCGACTGCGACGATTAAGTCACATCACAATGTCGGCGGACTTCCGAAACGGATGAGGTTTAAGCTATTGGAACCCTTGCGGGCCCTCTTTAAGGACGAAGTTCGGCGTGTTGGGCGCGCGCTCAAACTTCCGAGCGATGTGATTGACCGGCATCCTTTTCCGGGGCCGGGGCTTGCCGTCCGGATTTTAGGAGACATTACAAAAGACCGGTGCGATCTTTTACGCAAAGCGGATTGGATTGTGATGGACGAAATTAAAAAGGCCGGTCTTTATCGTTCTTTGTGGCAATCTTTTGGAGTCTTACTTCCGGTGAAGAGTGTTGGCGTGATGGGGGATGAACGGACCTATGAACATGTCCTTGCGATTCGCGCCGTTAATTCTCAGGATGGGATGACTGCGGATTGGGCAAAACTTCCTTATGATTTGCTCGGTAAAATGTCAAACCGAATTATTAATGAAGTTCCCGGGATTAACCGTGTTTGCTATGATATTAGTTCGAAACCGCCCGCGACGATTGAATGGGAGTAGTATTTAAATCAAAGGTGAAAAGTCAAAAGGAAAAAAAGGGGACAGGTATCTGACTAAAGTGAGCGATTGCCTGTCCCATTTTTTGGATGAAGAGGTTCGTCCCCAAACGTTATTTGACTTTTCACTTCAATTGTACTCTTTCGAAAATCTGCTATAATATTCCATCAATTTTTCCGAGAAAAGGATTTATATATTCATGGCACATGTCGATTTTGTACATTTACATTCGCATACCCAATATTCGCTTCTTGACGGCGCATCGCAAATCCCGGATTTGATCAAACGTGCTGTTGAGCTCAAATTTCCTGCGCTCGCAATGACCGACCACGGAAATATGTTTGGCACGATTTCGTTTTACAACGAAGCCATGAAGCAGGGGATCAAACCCATTATTGGAATGGAATCTTATATCGCGCCCCGCTCGCGGTTTGATAAAGGGGCAAGTGGAATCAAAGAAGCTTCTTATCATTTGACCCTTCTTTGCCGGAACGAGACCGGTTATAAAAATCTGATGAAATTGACAACCGCCAGCTATCTGGAAGGTTTTTATTATCGGCCGCGAATCGACAAGGAAATCCTGAAGCAATATTCAGACGGATTGATCGGGCTTTCCGGCTGTTTGAAAGGGGAAATTGCTTCGCTTTTATTGGATGACCGGATCGATGATGCCAAACAAGCGATCCGCGAGTACATGGACATATTTGGCAGGGAAAATTTTTATCTTGAAATCATGGATCACAACCTCGAAGGGCAGAAAAAAATCCGCACATTGTTTCCGGGAATTGCCAAGGAATGCGGGGTCAAACTTGTTGCAACGAATGACTGCCACTATATTTATAAAAGTGACGCTTCGGCACATGATGCGCTGATTTGCATCGGAACGGGCGCCATGATTTCCGATCAAAACCGCATCCGTTATGACGGCAGCGAATATTATCTTAAGTCTGCGGATGAGATGAAAAAAATCTTTAAAGATTTTCCAGATGCAATTAAGCATTCGATTGAAATCGCGGAAAAATGTAACTTAGAACTCGATTTTTCAAAAACGTACTTACCGGTTTTTACGCCTCCGGCCGGGCAACCGCAGCCCGCTTATTTAGAAGAGCTTTGTCTGGAGTCGCTCAAGAAAATTTTTACAGGAAAAAATCCTTCCCATTACCATGAGCGTTTGCGTTATGAACTTTCGGTGATTAATAAGATGGGTTTTACGAGCTATTTTTTAATTGTATGGGATTTCATCCGTTACGCCAAAGAACACGGGATCCCCGTCGGGCCGGGGCGAGGGTCTGCTGCGGGCAGTTTGGTTGCGTATGCGCTTGGAATTACCACAATTGATCCGATTGTGCACAATCTCATTTTTGAAAGGTTTCTCAATCCGGACCGTATTTCCATGCCTGATATCGACATTGATTTCTGTTACGAGCGGCGCGATGAAGTGATTCGATATGTGCAGGAGCGCTACGGAACGGAAAGTGTTGCGCAGATTATTACCTTCGGAACGATGGCTGCCCGCGCCGTGATCCGCGATGTCGGGCGCGTAATGGGCATGAGTTATCAGGAAGTGGATAAGCTCGCGAAGATGATTCCGGTCGAGCTTGAAATGACGATTGAAAAAGCACTGAAGGTAGAACCGAAATTAAATGAAATGATTAAGGCGGATGAGCGAGTTAGACAACTGTTTGAAACATCAAAATCGCTTGAAGGGATTACGCGGCATGCGTCGACTCACGCAGCCGGTGTCGTTATCTCTGACGGCCCTCTATCCAATTATTGTCCACTCTGCAAATCTGACGAACAAATTATCACTCAGTATGACATGAAAGCCGTCGAGAAAATCGGGCTTCTTAAAATGGATTTTCTCGGGCTCAAAACATTGACTGTGATCGATGAAACGGTCAACATTATCCGGGAAACAAAACAAAAAGATTTCCAGATTGACGCGATTTCTCTCGATGATAAAGTAACGTATAGCATGTTAGAACACGGTGAAGCCATCGGCATATTTCAGCTTGAAAGTTCCGGGATGCGGGATCTGCTCAGGAAAATGAAGCCTACACATTTTGAAGAAATTGTGGCATTGCTGGCGTTATATCGGCCCGGCCCGTTAGGCAGCGGAATGGTCGATGATTTTATTAAGCGCATGCATAACCCTTCTTTGATTAAATATGATCATCCGGCGCTTGAGCCGATCCTGAAAGAAACTTACGGGATTATTTTATATCAAGAGCAAGTGATGCAGATTGTTTCCGTGCTTGCCGGTTTCAGTCTTGCCAAAGCAGATTCCCTCCGCCGTGCGATGGGTAAGAAAATTTCTGAAATTATGGAAAAGGAGAAGCAATCATTCATTGAAGGTGCCGGTAAAAAACATGTTCCGATAGCGACGGCCGAAAAGATTTGGAATTTAATCGAGTATTTTTCCGGTTATGGTTTCAATAAAAGCCACTCGACGGCATATGCGTTTATTTCTTATCAGACGGCGTATTTAAAAGCCAACTATCCGGTTGAGTTTATGACGGCTATCCTGACTTCGGAAAATGATAACACCGATAAAATTGTCCGGTATATTGAGGAATGCAGGCGGCTTGGGATTTTGGTGGTACCGCCGTCTGTGAATAAAAGCCATTCAAAATTTACATGTTTTGCGAAGGATCGAATTATTCATTTCGGTTTGAATGCGGTCAAAAATGTGGGAACAACTGCAGTGGATTCGATTGTCAAGGCGAGGGAAGCAAGCGGGGTGTTTAAGTCGATTTATGATTTTACGGAGCGTGTCGATCTTCGTGTGTGCAATCGGAAGGTTTTGGAAAGTATGATCAAAAGCGGTGCGTTTGACGAATTTGGGCTCAAACGCTCTCAGCTGATGGCCTTGGTTGACCGTGTGCTCGAAACCGGCGCGCAAAGCCAACGGGACCGCCAGCGAGGACAATTTTCGCTGCTGGATCAAATGGATGACCAATCAGGAACTTTCCAGCTTGAGCAGGTTCCTGAAAATATCGATGAATGGCCCGAAAGCCAATTGCTTGCTTACGAGCGCGAGATTCTGGGATTTTATGTAAGCGCCCATCCGTTAACGAAATTTGAAAATATTTTAAAAATTTACAGCAATTCTTCAACACAGACGCTTGCGGAAGCGAAAGTGCAGGAAACGGTTTCAATCGGGGGGATTATAAGCACACTCAAAGAAATCACCACCAAACGAGGTGACCGGATGGCGTTCGTTGAACTTGAAGATTTAAACGGTAAGTGCGAGGTCGTTGTTTTTCCTGAGTTATACAAGAGTTCGTATGAGTTGCTCAAAAAAGATTCAATTGTTTTTGTCCGGGGGAAAGTGAACGCTCGCGAAGAGACCCCGAAAATTATTGCCGATGAAATCATTCCGCTTGAGGATGTTGAAAAGAAAATGACTCGCATGATTTCAATAGATCTTTTAACGGCCGGTCTTGAAGTGAAAATTTTGGATGACATCAAGCATATTTTGAAACAGTATCCGGGAACAATTCCGGTCCATCTAAATTTTAAGGAACCCTCCGGCCGAAGGATTTCACTCCATTCTGGAGATAAATATAAGGTAGACACTAATCCGCAGCTATTTCAGAAGCTGGAGGATTTATTAGGTGTTAATGCTGTTACTGTGAAGACCTGATTTATTTCAAAGCCTGCACATTAAGCGTCATTTTCTCGAACTCCTTCAAACGAAACAAGTTATGAAAGAAAAATTCTTGACACGCCATATCAAGTTTGCTATTTTATTGTCGTGTAACGACTTAGCCCGCATTTCTCATCTTTAGGGATGAGAAATGCGGGCTAAGAGCTTTTGCGGAAATCATTTAAGTTGCTTTCGCAAAAGGGCTTATCTTTTGCGCGCTGTTTTGTCTATGCGCGCAAAACTTTAGAACAAAAGGGTTGTATGGGTTGATGTTTTTTATAGGTTTTTTGAGTTATCGGTTTTTTTGATATAAGAGAGATTAAATCGCCAGTTTTTGATTGTGGCGATGGATGTTGAAGGAATAAATGAGGTTACGTGTAAACCTGGCCGTACACGTGTGTGTGCGGCAAATCAGGAGGTGAATGGAATGACCAAAAAAGATATTGTAATGAAAGTTTCAATAGATACCAATCTGACGCAGGTCGATGTTAAAAAAATTGTTCAACGGACGTTAGACGCGATTCTTGAAAGTCTAGAACGCGGTGAAACGGTGGAATTACGTAACTTTGGTGTATTCAAAGTGAAAGTTCGCCGTGGGCGTATTGGACGAAATCCGCGGACAGGACAGGAAGTTCAGGTTCCTGAAAAACGCGTGGTTGTGTTTAAGCCGGGATTAGTGTTAAAGCATCAAATTAAGTAGTTTTTGGAGGGAACAATGGCAGTTCAAGGTAAGGTCAAGTGGTTTTCGAATGTAAAAGGATATGGATTTATTGCCCAAGAAGGTGGACCGGATGTATTTGTTCATTATTCTTCGCTTCAGGGTGAGGGGTACAAAACATTAAAAGAAGGCGATGCCGTCGATTTCGATATTGTTGAAGGTGAAAAAGGACCGCACGCGGCTAACGTGGTTAGGCATAAGCAGGAAAAACCGGCAAGTTAATTTTTGATCGTTTACTTATCTTCGTCACAAAGGTCTCTGTGAGCGTTTGTTCATCGAAAGCTCGGCGAGGCCTTTTGTGCTTCCTATGACCAGAGCATTAAAAAGATTTCTAATCAAAGAGTCCATCAGAAAGATAAATTCTGAAGGAAATCCCTTTTATTCCGAAGTTCTTTTGGGAAAAGAGGAATCTCACCATTTAAAAAATGTTTTGCGTGTTAATCAAAGCGAAAAGTGCTTGATTTTGGATCCGAAGGGAAACGAGTTCATCGGTGAAGTTCAATCATTCCGGGATGACGGACAATGCGAGATTCGTGTGCTCGAGAAAACCTCCGGCTCATCGCCACTTGCGTTTAAATTGACCGTTGCGCAGGCGATCCCTCAAAATAGGAAAATGGATATCATTGTCGAAAAAGCCGCAGAGCTTGGCGTGAATGCGTTAATTCCTTTGATAACAGAAAGAACGATTGTCCGCTTGCCGAAGGAGAAAACCGAAAAAGTGGTTGAGCGGTGGCAGCGGATTGCGAATCAAACGGTGAAGCAGTCGCGGCAAAGAATTATTCCGGAAATCTGTGACATTACCAATTTCCGGGCATTGTGGACAGATGAGAAGCGTTTTGGTGAAGTGATTGTTTTGCATCCGGAACCCGCATCTGTTTTGCTATGTGAGTCTTTATTCTCCTCTTTGAGGTCAGATAAAGAATTAAAGAAAAAATTTCTTTTTGTGATTGGTCCCGAAGGTGGCTTTTCAGGGCGGGAAATAGAATTTGCTAAATCGAAAAGAACAAAAATAGCCAGTTTAGGCGAAGGGCTCTTAAAGACGGATACGGCGTTTGTTGTTGCGGTTGGATTGTTTAAATTATGGAGTTTCCAAACTAATGATGGGTAAAGGATTCATTGGTATGAGAGAGAGTTCTGAGCAAGGGGGACGTAAGGTTAAATTTTTGACACTCGGCTGCCGCGTCAATCAATATGAAACGCAAGCCATCCGCGAACAGTTTCTCAGGCAAAAGTATGAAGAAACTGAAAGTGCCCAATCTGCCGATTTCGTTGTCATTAATACCTGCACGGTAACACACGAAAGCGACCGGCAAAGCCGATATCTCATCCGGAAAACATACCGGGAAAATCCGAAAGCGAAAATTGTAGTGACGGGTTGCTGGGCTGACGGGGATTCCGAAACGGCTGAAAAGCTTGAGGGTGTTTATCGGATTGTAAGTAATTCAGATAAACCTGATTTTTTGAGGGAACTCAGCGTGGGTGAAAATCCTCCGGATGAAAAAACAAAAATAAATTCAAAATGGTGTTTTCCTTGTTTGAATATTTCCCAATTTAAAGGCCGGACACGGGCGTATGTCAAAATTCAGGACGGTTGTAATCACGCGTGTTCTTTTTGCAAAGTGGTACTTGTGAGAGGGCCTTCGCGCAGTCGTCCCATGAGGGATGTGATCGAAGAAACAAAACGTTTATGTGATTTTGGCATTCGAGAAATCGTTTTGACCGGCGTTCAGTTGGGCGCTTATGGTTATGATTTGGAGAAACGGCAAATCCTTCCGGATTTAATCGGAGAACTTGTCCGGATTCCCGATTTAAAGCGGATTCGTTTAAGCTCGATTGAACCGACCGATGTTAGCAAGGATTTAATCGGGATGATGGCACAGTCAGAAAAAATATGTCATCATCTTCATATTCCGCTTCAAAGCGGGGATGATGAAGTATTGAAACGTATGAATCGGCGCTATGATAGCAGATTTTTTGAAAATTTAATTGATCAAATTCGTTTCAAACTAAGTGATTTTATTCTGACGGCCGATGTGATTTTCGGATTTCCGGGGGAAGATGTTGATCGCTTTGACCGTACGATTTCCTTGTTGAAACAAGTAAAACCGTATAAAACTCATATTTTCCCGTATAGCCGTCGCGAAGGAACCCGGGCTTTCCGGTATACCGAAAAGATTCCGCCTGCGGAACTTAGAGAGCGGAAACAAAAACTGTTCGAAATGGATCAGACCCTGCGGAATGAAGTTTGCGCGCAATATGTCGAAAAAAAGATCGAAATTTTAATTGAAGACCGGGAGGCTGCTTCCGAAAATGGAAGTATTGGCCGAACGGATAATTATCTTGAAGTGTTTTGTCGAAACAAAGTTATCAGTCCCGGTAGTTTTGTAAAAGTCCGGATTGATGATGTTGAAAACGGAATTTTAATTGCTCATTTGAACCAGGAGGATCGCTATGGACCTTGAAACGATTCGGTTAACCATTAATACGTGGTGGGAGTATTTGCTCATCTATGTCAGCCTGTTTGATTTGGTGGCGATGTTCCTTTGCCTGATCGGTGTGGTGCTTGGTGTGAGGCGCGGGATGACCAAAATCTTTTCGAGCGTGATCGTGATTTTGATCGTTCAAGTGGTAACACTTGAGTATTATGGGTTTCTCGCTGCCTGGGTTTATGAGCGGATGCCAGTTCCCGTTAAGATTTTAGAGATGATTCTGTTTTGGGCCATTGTTTTTGTTGTGACGGTGGTTTCTCGGATTATCCTTCATGTTTTTAGTTTTTTAGCAAAAATCAATTTTCCTACTTTCGTGAATAGTCTTGGGGGCTCCGTTTTTGGCGGTATCCGTGCGGCGATGATGGTATCGTTACTTTCTAATTTTTTATTAATGATCCCTTATGAACCGATTCAAAAAATTTATGAAACAGCGGTGAGCGGCCCGTTTTTTTCACGATTGAGTCCGGAAATCCATAAGACTGCGATGAATTTACTACCGGTTCCGGATCAGTTCAGAGGTGTGTCTAAAGCCGAGTCTAACCCTGAATCCCAATGAAATATTTAGATGGATCTTTTTTTTCGCGGCATACAAGAATTGTTGCTTTCGAATTGATCGGACATGAATTAGTATTCGAGACACTTGGCGGGCTTCTGACCGGCAAAATTGTCGAGACAGAAGCTTATTTTGGTGCAAATGATCCGGCCAGTCACGCTTATCGGGGTGTGACTCCTCGCAATCGGGTGATGTTCGGTCCCGCAGGAAAAACGTATGTTTATTTTACCTACGGTAATCATTATTGCCTGAATATCGTGACGGAAAAGGAAGGTGTTGCGGGAGCCGTATTGATTCGAGCGTTGGAGCCGCTCGGAGGAATTGATATGATGAGGAAGAACCGGAGACAGATAAACGTAAACCATATGACCAATGGCCCGGGTAAGCTAACTCAAGCCTTTGGAATTTCCAGAGAACATTCCGGCATGGATCTGAATACCGGGTCTTCTTTACGAATTGTGGAAAGTCCAAGTTTGGAGCCGGTTCAAATTGAAGTAACGCCGCGGATCGGGATCAGTCGCGCAAAAAAAAAATTGCTCCGGTTTTGTTTGAAAGATAATGCGTTTGTTTCAAGATGACAAAAATACCGAGAGGGAATGAACTTTAATGAATCAGAGGGATCCGATTGTTGATCAGATTCAATTACATAACGATATCGTTGAAATTGTTTCAGGATACATTCCGTTAAAACGTGCCGGCCGGAATTTCAAGGCACGTTGTCCGTTTCATCAGGAAAAAACACCATCCTTCACTGTGAATCCCGATAAGCAGATTTTTCATTGCTTTGGATGCGGAGTCGGCGGTGACGTATTTTCATTTTTAATGAAATATGAGCAGCTGACGTTCCCCGAAGCCTTAATCCGGCTTGCCGAAAGAGCGCATATTCAGCTCCCTGAGAGGAAAAACTTTTCTCCGGAAGCCAAATCTGAAACGGATACGCTTTACCGGATTTATGCGGAGGCGGCTCAATTTTATCATCAGTACTTCAAACATCCTGAAACCGGAAAAAAAGCCCGGGCGTATTTTGAGAACCGGAAATTCACCGATCAAGAAGTTGAAAAATTTCAAATCGGATACGCGGTAACGGTATGGAGGGGGCTTTTTGAGTATTTGTCCAAAAAGGGGTTTCCCGAAAAAAACCTACTTCAATCGGGTTTAATTGTCCGTTCTGAAAAAGCAGAAACTCCATTCGACCTTTTTCGAGACCGGATCATGTTTCCCATCTGGAATAACCAGGGGAAAGTCATTGCGATGGGCGGCCGGATCATGGGAGAAGGAACGCCGAAGTATATCAATTCTCCGGAAAGCCCCATTTTCAAGAAACGATCCGAAATGTACGGGCTTCACTTTGCGAAGAAAGCAATTGCGATGTCCGGGGAAATTCGCCAAGTGCTTATTGTCGAAGGTTATTTGGATTGTATTCGCCTTCATTCGAGCGGATTTGAGAATGCGGTTGCGACACTCGGGACAGCCTTGACTTCGGATCATGTTCCAGTTTTAAAACGTTACGCCGATGAAGCGATTGTGATTTATGACGGGGATCGGGCCGGTGAAGAAGCCGCGCTACGCGGATTGGAGGTTTTTCTCGAGGGGGAGATGAATGTGAAAGTGCTTCGGATGCCGGAAGGGGATGATCCTGATAGTTTTATCCGAACGAACGGAAAAGAAGCGATGGCCGAACTGATTCAAAAAAGTCAGGATATCTTCGATTTTAAAATGGATTCCTTATCGAAGCGGTTTAATCGCACGGATTCGCTTGGGTTGATGAAAATTACGCGCTCGTTTTTTGAAACATTTCTTAAAATGAAAAGCCCCGTACTTTTGGATCGGTATATGAAGAAATTGGCATTCCAACTGGGAATCCAAGAAGCGGCGCTCCGGAAAGAATTTGAAACAATGAGCCGGAGAGTTGAAAAACCGGATTCGTACGGCCAAAATAAGACATCACAAACGGGAGCAAAGAAATCCGTACGCGCTATTCCGAAATTGAATCCTGAAGAACAACCCGGAGAAATTTTATTGCTCAGTTTGCTTCTTCAATATCCTCCGTATGTGGACCCTTTTCGTAAACGATTTCCGGGTCACACTTTCGCCAATGAGAAAAATAAAAAAATTTTACAAACACTTGAAGAACTTATCGAAAGAAACAATCAATACGATTTCCCCCCGGCGATGATCCTCAACCGGTTTGCTGAAGAAAATATGCAGAGATATGCGGTAGAGCTCTTGTCTAAAGATTGGGATTCTGTGGAAAAACGTGACCAAGCGTTCCAGGATTGCCTGAATAAAATTGATGAAATTTCCCGTCAGGAAAAGCTGCAAAATCTGAGAAATGATATTGCTCGCGCTGAAGCCGGTGGGAATCCAGAAACGCTTTTTAAAGCGATGAAAGCGTATGAGGAATATTTACATCGTTCCTGAAATCGATAGATTTTATTGGTTTTCTTCCGTGGTTCGTCGCATAAGTCATTTCTATCAAATAACTTATGTTATTTTAGAACAAAATTCATAAATTAACATAAAAAAAAATTACTTTTTGATATAATACCTGTCTTCTTACCCAGTCTGAAACCCTATTAGAAAGAGGTTTGTGAAATGCCGGAAAAGAAAAAGTTTAAGAAAGTGACAAAGCAAAAACAATTAAGTCCCAAAGCAAGGCTGTTAAAAGAAAACGCGAAGAAACAGATGCATCCCGTTCTTGCGACTATTCATCTTTCCAAAAAGGGAGATAGAGGCGAAAAGAATTTAAAACAAACAGCTCAGCCCGAAAAAACAACTCCCAATCCCAAGTCATATCAAGAGATTCTTACCAAGCTTATCTCGATCGGGAAAAGGCAAGGATATTTAACCTATGAGCAGATCAATAATTTGCTTCCTCCCGAAATCACGGCATCTGAAAAGGTTGAGGAAATTATCACTGCGCTTTCTGAAAAAAATATTGAGATTACCACGACTGCGATCCGGCGGGAAGCTGAAGCGGATGAAAAGGGAATGATGCAGAAAGAAAAAGAACTGGCGCGGGAAGCCAAGGAAGTGGAAGAGGAATTTGAGAAAGCGAGAATGGATGATCCTGTCCGTACCTATTTACGGCAAATGGGGCAGATTCCGCTTTTGAAGCGTGACGAAGAAATTGATATAGCTAAACGGATTGAAGAAGCCGAGGAAAAACTAAAAGAAGCCATTTATGAAACAAAAGCTGCCCGGCATGAAGTGTTGCGCCTTGCAAATCAAATTATTAATGATGAAATCAATTTAGAATCAATTATCGATGAGGAACAGGAATCCGCGATTGTAGTCACGAAAAAGAAGCTAAAAGCGTTGACGCGCCGCCTTCGAGCCTCTCGCAAAAACGCGAACATCGTTCCGATTTTGGAAGGATTTAATCTGAATATGGGAATTGTCCAGCAGATCATTTCCAATTTGCGGGAAAAATTGGAAGATCTTGCGCAAAACAGAAAAGAGCTGGAACGCTTACGGCATAAAAAAGAAAAAAATTCACGTCATCAAATCGGAGAACTGCTGGAAAAAAACCGTACGATTGTTGAGGAGATGGGTGAGTCGGAGAAAAAAGTTGAAGAACATATGAAATTTGTCGCAAAGCGTGAACGTGAACTGACGAAGGTTAAAAAAGCATTGGTCGCGGCAAACCTCCGGTTGGTTGTCAGCATTGCGAAAAAATATACCAATCGTGGCCTTTCCTTTCTGGATTTGATTCAGGAAGGGAATATCGGTTTGATGAAAGCGGTTGACAAATTTGAATACAAACGCGGTTATAAGTTTTCGACGTACGCCACATGGTGGATTCGCCAGGCGATTACGCGTTCGATAGCCGATCAAGCGCGAACGATTCGGATTCCGGTTCATATGATTGAAACCATCAATAAATTTTATCGGGCATCCCGCCATTTGGTTCAGGAAACCGGTCGCGAGCCGACCCCGGAAGAAGTTGCGCGTGTCATGAGAATGCCTGTTGAAAAGGTGAAGGGAATCCTGAAAATTGCGCAGGAACCGATTAGTTTACAAACGCCGATCGGCGATGACGGCGATACAAGTTTCGGAGATTTTATCGAGGATAAATCGGCCGTTTCTCCCGCGAATGCAACAGCGTATTCCATGTTGAAGGAACAATTGGATGATGTGTTGAATTCGATTACGGAACGCGAGGAGAAGGTGCTCCGTTTAAGATTCGGTATCGGTGATGGATATTCAAGAACCCTTGAAGAAGTCGGTCAGATTTTCAGCGTTACTCGTGAGCGTGTCCGGCAAATTGAAGCAAAAGCGCTTCGGAAACTGCGTCATCCCACACGTGCCCGAAAGTTGAAGAATTTTCTGGAATTAAAGCTGAGTGATTAATTAAGGTGTCTATTTAGCGTTTTGAAGTGGTGAACACACCAGTTCGTGTCATGCCCGCATGCTTTAAGCGGGCATCCATAGTTGCTGGATTCCCGCTTTCGCGGGAATGACAAAAAAGCGGACGATCTTTTATAGATAATCACTTCAAAGAGCTAAACAAATACTAATTAAGGTTTGAATGATACCGGCGACTTATCTATTATTAAAGACAGTAGCCCCATACTGATTACCTATAATCACCCTTGGATACTTTAATGAAAATCAGGGCTATCCGTCCTCTTTTAAATAAAATTACCGTCCTTTCTATTCTTGTGACTACGATTTTTTCCGGTTGCGGATTGATTGACCGGAGGCCTGCATTTAAGCCGCCCCAAACGTTGCGTCCGAATTTGTATCGGGGCGTGTTTCAGGTGCATAGTGAATTTTCACACGATTCTCAAGCCAATTTTGATCGCATTATCAAAAACGGTGATCGTGCAGGGCTTGATTTTGTCGTGATTACCGATCACTCGACGTTTGAAGGAGCAGAAGCCTACCGCAAAGGAAAATTTTCCGAAAAACCCCTATTGATATTTGGAACGGAATTATCGACATCGGGCGGTAATTTGTTGGTTATGGGAGTAAATGAAGTTCCTCCCGATATTATGGATACTGAAACGCAAATTGAGTGGGTCCACCAGCATGGCGGATTTGTGGTGATCCCACACCCATTCTCCAAGAAAAAACATTGGACGATGTGGGGGCTGCGATCGATTGACGGAATGGAGCTTTTTTCGCTTTCCGATATCTGGTATAAAAATCCAGCAGCCTATATTTTTAAAAGTGTATTTCTTTTTCCAGAGGATTTTCTGAAAGAAATGATCAAACGTCCGGGTTATGCGCTTGGCTATTGGGATATGATGCAGAAAAAGTTTCCCATTGTCGGATTTGCAGGCCTGAATGCTCATATCAAGCTTGAAATGTTTGGAATTCCTATCGAAAATCTATTGCTCTATTTTCAATCTGCTACAATGTATGTAGAGGCCGAAAATTTGACTGCAGAAAAAATAACAACTGCGTTGAGACAGGGAAATAGCTTTATCGCGTTTGAAGTGAACGGTCTTGCAAATGATTTCCAATTTTCGGCCAGGACTGCTCAGCGTGCCTACGGACAGGGAGCGACGATTGATACACAGCCGGGTGAGGCGGTTTTATTTTCTGTGATGATTCCTTTTGAAGGGCGGATCCGATGTGTGTTGAACGGAAATATAATCAAAGATGAGGTGGCGAAATCACTTGAATTTCGCGGAAGTGAGCCGGGTTTTTACCGTGTTGAAGTTGAACGGGACGGCCGCCCATGGATCCTTTCAAATCCGATTTATCTTTCGCATAAGCCGCTTCCAGTGGAGTCAAAACTGTTCTAACCCGACTTCTCATCGATTGAAAAAATGATGAGAATAACCTGGTTAGCAATGAGAAATCCGGGCTAATCGGATCTGATTTAAAGGGTTGGGTCGTATCTTTTTTGAAAATATAAAAATTATAGGTTGACACGAGAATGTAAATACGGCTATGATGCCCACGTAGTAGCAGGTATGAAACTGAACGCCGCAAGGTTAGCAATTTCACCTTGCGGTTTTTTTGTTTTAAGGACCAGAAGTGACAGGATATTGAATTTGAATCATGTAGTTTGTAAACAGCTGAACTGTCATGATTTACTATAATTTAGATAATGGAGAGTATTAAAATGGCAAACGGTACAGTAAAATGGTTTAACAACGAAAAAGGTTTTGGATTTATCCAGCCCGAGTCCGGTAGTGATGTGTTTGTTCATCATACAGCGATTCAAGGCAGCGGTTATAAGTCTTTAGCCGAAGGACAGAAAGTTTCTTTTGAGGTTACAAAAGGTCCCAAGGGCGATCAGGCAACCAACGTTGTTGTGCTATAAAGAATAAAGTGGATGGGGTCCGGTTTAAACCGGGCCCCATTTCATGTGTCTCGTGTTGCAACCACATTAAATTCCCCGAAAAGTTATTAAAAATTTAACTTTTTCCTCAAGATTTTTTTTATCGTGCCGAATATATAACCCCGCACAAAAATGTTTTTGTGTGATATGGGCCAATTTCAATATTTTAACCCGCTCGGTCACGAGTCGTCGGAAAGGAACCCGCCATGGAAGAGAAAAATAACACTAATTTCCTCAAAAATTCACAAATTATCATCTTGGGTTTCTGCATAGCGTTAGCCACTATTCTATCAAGCGTTATCATTTCGCAGGCAATCGTGAAGATGAAAAAGTTTACGACAGAAGTGATTAATGTGACGGGTTCAGCTGAGCGGATGATTAGGTCGGATTTTATCGTTTGGAAGTGTAAGTTTTCACGAAGGGATCTTAAAATGACCATGGCCTTTCAGATGCTCGAAGAAGACTTAAAGGCGGTTAAAGTCTATCTTATCTCACAGGGGATCGATGAAAAAGATATGATCGTTTCCCAGGTAGATACCGAACTCCTATATAAGAAGAATTTAAAGGGAAATGATACGAACGAAATCGAAGCTTATCTTCTGAGCCAAACGATTGAAATGAGATCTTCCGAGGTTGATCAGATTACGGATGTTTCCCGCCAATCCACAGAATTGATTAATCAGGGGATTGAGTTTATTTCAGAGTCTCCGCAATACCTTTACACCAAACTGCCCGAATTAAAGCTGGAGATGCTTTCCGAAGCGACCCAAAATGCGCGAAAACGGGCCGAACAAATGGCAGCTGCGACAGGCAGTAAAATCGGATTTATGCGCTCGGCCAGAATGGGAGTGTTTCAGATTACTCCGCTTAGCTCTGTTGACGTGTCCGATTGGGGCGAAAACGATACTACTTCAATTGACAAAAAAGTGATGGCAGTGGTGAAAGTTGATTTTTCGATTGCCGGAAACTGATAAAAAATTCAATAAAGGGGTTCATTAGTATTGAATTTTTGAAAGATTTCTATGTGTCAATGAGATAGGGAAAGTGCCGGTAGCTTCTTTTTTGATTTTCAATTCTGATATAGGTCAGCACGGCGTTTCTTAAGTTCTTCGTTCTTCAGGTATTCATCCAGATTTGTATTTTGTGAATCAATGTAGCCATTCGGTGTGATTTCCACAATACGGTTGGCTATTGTTTGCACAAACTGGTGATCGTGAGAAGAAAAAAGAATCGTTCCGGAGAAAGTCATGAGTCCGTTATTGAGTGCCGTAATGGCTTCCAGATCTAAATGATTCGTGGGTTCGTCGAAAATAAGAACATTGGCGCTCATCACCATCATCCGTGCGAACATGCAGCGCACTTTTTCTCCCCCCGAAAGTACCTTCACGCTTTTTGAGGCTTCATCCCCGGAAAAGAGCATGCGGCCGAGAAAACCGCGAATATAATTTTCATCGGTTTCTGCCGAAAATTGGCGCAGCCAATCGATAATGCTAAGGTCTTTATCAAAATAGGTGCTGTTATCTTTGGGATAATAGGCCTGAGTGGTGGAAGCGCCCCATTTGAATGTTCCTGTGTCCGGTTTGAGTTCTGACGCGAGAATTTGAAACAACGCTGTTTTTGCCAAGTCGTTTCTGCCCATAAACGCAATTTTGTCACCTTTGTTTACGCGCAGATCCAGTTTGCGAAACATAACGTCCCCATCAATGGTTTTTGACAGTGTTTCGATATCGAGGACATTGTTTCCCGCTTCACGTTCAGCTTTAAATCCCATGTAAGGATATTTCCTGGATGATGGCTGAATATCTTCGATCGTTAATTTTTCTAAAAGTTTTTTCCTTGATGTTGCCTGCCGAGATTTCGATGCGTTGGCGCTAAACCGCGCAATAAACTCTTCTAATTCTTTTCTTTTTATTTCCACTTTTTTATTTTGTTCAGACCTTTGCCGGAGTGCGAGCTGGCTTGATTCCGTCCAGAAGGTATAATTGCCCGGATATAACCGGATTTTCCCATAATCAATGTCTGCAATGTGTGTGCAAACCTGATCAAGAAAGTGGCGGTCATGAGAAACCACGATGGCGGTATTTTTAAAATTGTACAAGAAATCTTCAAGCCACATGCCGGTTTCCATATCAAGCTGGTTGGTGGGTTCATCCAAAAGCAAAATGTCCGGATTCCCAAACAAAGCTTGGGCGAGCAGCACGCGTACTTTCTGGCCTGCTTCCAATTGTTTCATTTTTAATGGATGAAGGGAATCATTAATTGAAAGGTCTCTCAGTAATTCTGCAGCTTCGACTTCGGCATTCCAGCCATTTAAATTTGCGAATTCACTTTCTAATTCTGCGGCCTTAATTCCGTCTTTATCCGAAAAATCCGGTTTCAAATAAATCGCATCTTTTTCCTGCATGACTTCGTAAAGGCGCTTATGGCCCATGATCACTGTGGTCAGGACGCTGAATTCGTCATAAGCAAACTGGTCCTGTTTGAGAATAGAAACACGTTCGCCTTGAGTAATTTCAATGGTTCCTGCCGTAGACTCTATCTCTCCGGAAAGAATTTTAAGGAAAGTGGACTTGCCTGAACCGTTCGCGCCAATGACGCCGTAACAATTCCCGGGTGAAAAAATGATATTGGCATTATCGAATAAAACGCGTTTACCGTATTGTAATGAAATTCCTCTCGCAGCAATCAAAGCAATACCCTTTCTTTCAGTTCGGGTTAGAACTTGAAGATTCTTGAATTCGTATAGAAGAGAGCATATTATAGCATGCCTTGATTAATAAGATAATAGTATATGACAGCAGAGATTTGAAAGAATGTGTGATTGAAATTGTGTCCTTTGAGCCTGGACTTTATGTCATCCCCGCATGCAGCGAAGCAGCACTGCTCCGCCGTGCTTTCTCTCGGTAAAGCGAGGGCTGGCCTTGTATTTCCAGAGAAGCGGGGATCCATCGAGCCAAGGATTCCCGCTTTTCCGCCCAACAGGACGGCGGATCCGCCAGTTTGTTGGGTGGACGCGGGAATGACACAAAGGACACAATATTGGTTTCATGATCATTTGGAAATTGATATATAAGGATGGAACAGAAATGTTATTTCCCGTGTCTTCGAATAAAAATGAAGAGCTTAGACGTGCGATGGAAAAGCTCGGTATTGCAGAGGCGGATATAGAAGAATCCTTTATCCGTTCCGGAGGCCCCGGGGGTCAGAATGTAAACAAGGTTTCCACCTGTGTGATTTTAAAACACCTCCCCTCGGGCCTTGTGGTCAAATGTCAGCAGGACCGTTCGCAGGGGATGAACCGGTATTGGGCCAGGCGGATCCTCGTTAACAGAATAGAAGCTCAAATCCACGGCCGGCAAAGTGAAGAGGCGAAGCGTATTGCGAAAATCAAGCGCCAAAAGCGAAAACGTTCGAAGCGGGCCAAAGAAAAAATCTTGCAATCCAAGCATGTGCACGGTGAAAAGAAACAGCTCCGCCGGCGCGTGAATCGGGAAGATTGATGTCTCAGCATACATAATAGAAAATGCAGGATACTGCTGAAGGGGATAGCACGGCACGTTTTTATGTCTCCGGATTTTGTAACTCGCCTTGTGGCGTAAAGCCATGAAACATCGTATAACCTTTAATCATTCCATAGGACTGCTCGTTGTAGAAACAAATGGAACAATGGAGCTGTCTATAGTCCCGTTAAAAGGCCACTCGAACCAGCAACTTTTTAAAGCTGGTGAAATAATTATAAAGTGAAGGGGGACTTTATTTTAAGTCTTTATATTGACTTTTATAAAGATTGTGGTATTGTATTGTTAGGTATCCTTTTTTCAGGGAATTTGATAGTTGCTCGTGTTTTATTTCTTTTGGGGTGAGTTCGCTTTTTGAATCGTTCAACAAATTAGAACGAACACATTTTCCGGTATTCCATACAGATCAGCGCACAACAAAAAATGCTGTTCGAAAAGGGGGAATATATGGAAACCAAAGATTTCCTTAGCCGCTTTCGCCGCAATACGCTGAATAAAGTTATTTCAGAAATCCTCACTATTTTATTTTTATTTGGTTACACACCTTTTACATTTGCCGCTGAAAATATAGAACTTGCACCGCAAAACATTCCGGAAAAAAACATAGTCGAAAATAACGTTTCGTTGACTTCCGCTGTTCAGGAAGCAACTGATCAACCGGTCACTGCCATCGATTTTCTCATGGAAGATAGTCAGGCGTTATCGCCTGCAACGTCTGAGGAACAGGTGGCACCCCAAACAGAATCCACCCGAGCTGCGGAAATTCCCTCCGTATCCGTGCCGGAAGAAGTCAGCGCACCGCCGCTTATTGTCGACGGTCAACCATATGATCAGGCCTTAATTAGGGTCCACTGAAAAAAGATTCAAAAGCATGCAACCTCATTGAAATAAACGACATCGGATTGAAAAAACAGGTGCAGGCATG
>Ga0155201_162_pt1 | contig 42757 bp, 41 predicted proteins | sample RifCSPhighO2_02_FD_106169 | JGI IMG/M metagenome (GOLD analysis project Ga0155201, IMG submission 106169) | Omnitrophica bacterium RIFCSPHIGHO2_02_FULL_45_28 | reverse complement strand
GAAACCAGAAATAACGATAGGAAAATGAAACGATATGGCTGGAAAATATTTAGTTGTTGCTCTTAAAAACTTTTTTCAGTGAACCCTATTTTAATCCACCTATGAAACGAAAAATCATTCTTTTTTTAATCTTTTTTGTCGCAAATATCCCTTTCTCTCAAGCAGCGAATGATAAGCAACTTCTCGTTGACCGAGTCCTTGCCGTTGTGAATGATCAAGTCATTACCCAAAGTGAGTTTGAGGTAGTCTATCGCCCTATTTATGAACAAATGAGACAAGCGGCTCAAGGCCCGGAGCTTGCAAAAGAGCTTGAGAGGGTTCGCATTCAGCTCCTTAATCAAATGATCGAGGATAAACTCGTTTACATGGAATCGCAAAAAATGGGAATTGAAGTGACGGATGTTGAAGTGCAGGAAGAAATTGATAGCTTTATAAATCAGTATCCGGATAAAAAAGAATTCGAAAAACAGTTAGCGATGGACGGCATTACGATGACGGATCTTAAAAAGCGATTTAAAGAACGAGTGGCCATTCAAAAGTTGCACGAAGGATTTATCCGCAGTCAAATTGCTGTTACACCGCAAGCGGTGGAGGAAGCTTATCAAAAACATCAGGATGAATTTAACGATAAAGAAAAAGTTGAGGTGTGGGTGCTTACCATTAATAAAAATCCGGGTGCGATTCAGAGCGGCACGATGGATGAGGTGGCTAAAAGTAAAACGATGCGCATGATGCAGGATCTTAAAGCCGGCACAAATTTTTCATCACTCGCAAAGCAATATTCCGAGGACGCCCACGCGGAAAAAGAAGGGTATCTCGGATTTGTTGAGAAGGGTAGTTTCGTCGGGAAATTGGATGAAGTTCTTTTTTCGCTTCCACAAGACAGCATTTCAGATGTGCTCGAAACGGAAAACGGATACCATATTTTCAAAATTGGCATCAAAGTCCCGCCGCGTAAAAAAACTTTTGATGAGGTGAAGTCTGAAATTCGCAACCAGCTTTATCGTGAAAAAGCACATGAGAAATTTGTCGAGTGGATGACGGAATTAAAAAAGAAATCGTATATTTCAATTAAATAAAATGAGCGCTCAACTTACGCTTGTCCGCCTGAGGCGGAGAACGTAAGTTGAATGCGCGAATTTTCCGCCACCCTGGAAATACAGGGTCGGCCCTCGTTTTTCCGAGGGAACAACGCGGTCGGATCCGCCAACGATTTGTGGCGGATATCCCCGAATGCAGCGAAGCAGCACTGCTCCGCATGTGCTTTTATCGGGGATCCAAGGATAACGGATTCCCGATAGAAGCGTTCGGGAATGACACTTTCGGGGGCTCGCATGAAACCAATGATAGTCATCACCATGGGGGATCCGGGCGGGATCGGGCCTGAGATCATTCTGAAAACTCTCCGCGAAATCAATTTAAGTAAAGCCATACTGCTTGTTATCGGAAGCCGCAATGTTTTTCAGTTTGCGGAATCGAAGATTAAAATCCATCTGGAATTTCATCAAATCTCGGAAATGAGTGAAAATGCGTTCTCCGATAAAAAAATTAATTTTTTTGATGTAGAAACGAAGGCCGATGAAATCTATTCAAAGGTGTTTCAATGTGCGAGACCGGCAGATGAATCGGTTTCATACGGGAATCTCGGCCGGTGGAATGCGGCGCTTACTTATGCAACGCTTGAAACGGCGGCGAGATATGCAAAAGAAGGATTGATCAGTGGTATTGTGACGGCTCCGATTAATAAAGAAGCGATGCGGATGCTGGACCCTGGATTTGTCGGGCATACCGAATTTTTCGCTCAAACTGCGGGCGTTAAAAATTTTGCAATGATGTTTGTGAGTGAACGCTTGCGCGTGACGCTTGCCACCATTCACGTCCCGCTCAAGGAAGTTTCAAATCGGCTGAATACGGACACGATCCGTTCAAGAATTCTCCTGACGGATGAATTTTTGAAGCGGCGGATCGGAATTCCAAATCCTAAAATTGGCGTTGCGGCGCTTAATCCGCATGGCCGGGAGTTTGGGCGGGAAGAGGATGAAATTATTTTGCCGGCGATTGAACAGGCCCGGAATGCGGGTGCTGATGCCATCGGGCCTATGCCGGGCGATCAGATTTTTAACCAGGCCTATGCAGGAAAGCTTGACGCCGTGATTGCAATGTATCATGACCAGGGCCTTGCGCCGTTTAAGATGATTGCGTTTCACGACGGAGTTAATACGACACTTGGACTACCTTATCTTCGGACGTCGCCGGACCACGGGACAGCCTTTGACATTGCCTACCAAAACAAAGCCGACCATAGTTCTTTTAAGCAGTCGTTTGAATACATGGAAGCGTGGCTGTCGAAATAGTGCATACGGGTTATCAAAAGAAACTAAACGGAGTTTTATACGTTATCACAAGTGTCATTCCCGCATGCTCTTAGCGGGAATCCACAGTTAACGGATCCCCGCTTTCGCGAGGATGACAAATTTATGAAGTGAATACCGATAACAAATCTGGAAAATGTAAAAATAGCGGAGTATAATCATTCATCGTTTTCTGATCAATGGACGATGAGAGAGTTTCAGAAATAAAAGTAATCGTTGTTTGTAAAGTCGGGTTAGTAAAAAATTCTCTGAAAGGAGATGCCTTTTAGTTCGAAAAGGCAGCTATGAGAATCGGTTGCTTGCCAGAGCTCCGAAAAAATAAAATCAAACTTCTTTCAGTGATTTTTATCCTCTCATTTTTATACTCTTCAATAAGTTTTTCTAATCCAATTACAAACCGTGATCTATCGCCGAGTGACAAAGCTTCTAAGCGTGATATTGATTTTTCTGCGTTTTCTATTCCTGAGGAATTTGGCGCGATTGAAGACGTTTTTATGCCTGAAAATCAAAGTGTGCCGGCCGGAGATCAACCGTTCGTTATTTATATCCAGGATGCGCACGCCAATCCCGAAGCACAGGGGAAAATCAAACTTATATTGGAATTTTTGAATCAAACGTACGGCATTTCTTTGATTTCTGTCGAAGGCGCCGTGGGGGAACTGCAACCCGGTCTTTTTAATTTCTTTCCGGAATATCCTGATGTAAATTTTTCTATGATCAAAGACCTCGCCCAAAAGGGAGAGCTGACGGGTTGTGATTTATTTGCGTTGGAAGCTCCAAAAGATGTGGTCTTCCTGGGGGGCGAAGACAGCGTTTTATACCGTAAAAGTTTGCTGGATTTCCGGAAAATTCTTTCCGCCCAAAATGAAATTAAAAAATTAAACATTCCAATCAAGCGTACGATCGCACAGCTTGAAGGATTCTATATTTATGGGGATTTGAAGAAGTTTCTCGATTTGGTGGACCGGTATGAGTCTGGCAGGGAGGAATTATTTCCGTATCTTCGGGAAATGTTGAAATGGGGAAGAAAAACGCTTAAGAGCGATTTAAACAATAAAGGGGCAGAGCCATCTTTCCCCAATTTAGTCCGTTTTAAACGTTTATATACCACGCAAGCTGTGGATCAATTGCAAACGCCGCCGCGTGACATTGACCGGTCCGCACTTTTTTCTGAATTGGAAATGCTGAAAGCCATGATTTTGGAGAAACTGATCGCGACACCCGAGGCAAAAGAGTTTGTCGGAACTGCTACAGATTGGAAACGATTGGTGAAGCTTGTTGGCTTGAAGTGGACGTCGGCAGACCAGGAAGCGTTTTATCGAACGAGTGCGCGTCCGGACTTAAGTTCGGTGCTCAACCGGATACAGAAACTTCGGACATTGCACAAACCCGTCATTCAAACGCATATTGACGTGAAGGAGAGCGAATTGCTTGACGCGTGGGTCAAGCGTGCACTTCGGTTTTACGCGTTTGCGGAAAAAAGGGATCGTGTGTTAGCTGAAAATCTTACGCATGTGATATTTGCACAAAGAAAAAAACACGCAGTTTTAGTCGCCGGAGGGTTCCATCGTGAGGGCATTACCGGATATTTGAAAAAAAACAGGATAGCTTATGCAGTGATTTCTCCCAATTTCACATCCGATTTTTCATCTTCGCTCTATGAAAAAGTGATGTCTGATAGACATGCGGATCTTTATCCTGTTTTCGGGGTGCGAACAAGTACGATTAATGATGCGGATTTATTGATGTCGCCCGCGATTTATAATCGCCTTCGTTTTGCATCGGAGGGTTCAAAGCAGGTGTCTATTGCGATTCGCGAAATGATGGAAATCGGAGTCCGGGGCTTGCGTGAGCACCTCTTAACGTCAGACGTTGCAGTCAATGTGTTAATGAAGGCGCTCGCGACTCCGATTTTTTCTGAGAATAACATTCGCTCAACGGTTATGAGTTCTCAAACAATCGGACTTGAATTCGGCGGAAGAGAATTTAAAATCCATTTTTCCGGTGAAGAAGATCATCGCGTTGCGGAAAAGGAAAATCCGTCATTGTCGAAATCTGTACAGCGAAATTTAAGAATGATTTATGACGGAATTGACTTTAAGGCGTCGATTGAAGGAACGCGTGTTCAAATCGTTCAAATACTACCGTCTCCACAATCGATCCTTTGGACGGATCTTGCCATGATTCGGCTGTATCCCGGGTTCAGGCTGATGTTTTATGTGAATGCAGAGCAAGACGAAATCCGGGAGTGGCTGATTTCGGTCGAGGCTTTTTATGAATTGATGTTGGGAGAACGGTTTAATCCGGGTCAACTCGTTATTCGCAGTATAAAAGCTGTCGAGCCTTCGGAGGTGGTCGGGAAGGTTAATCAATCCATCAATAATGATCGTGGCAAGATCCAAGTGGTGTTTGAGTCGTCTATACTTAACGGTAAGAATGTAGAAAGGATTTCGCTTCAACATCGGGAGAGCCTTGTGCTTGCCCTGGAAGATGATTTAGATCAAGAAAAAAGAGTTATGAAACTCGCGTATTTAAGAAAAATATTGAATGAGCTGCTGATAAACGACCAAAAGTTTAAAGAATTAGCAGGAGAGCGAAAAGTAAAATCTGTTTCTGAGTTTATCCGGGAAAATCTCACGCAATTCCTTTTCTGGGAATCCAAAGTTGCCCGCATCTTTAGAAAATCCGCGTAAAAAAGAGCGAAAGAACACTTGTGTCATGCCCGCGTCCACCTAACATCCGCCAAAATACGCGTCGGACTCGCCGCGCTGTTTGGCGAGAACTGGCGGATCCGCCGTCCTGTTGGGCGGAAAAGTGGGCATCCATAGTTTCTGGATTCCCGCTAACCCCGGAAAAGCTGGGGCCGGCCCTTTCTTTCCCAAGGGCAACATGAGGGAATGACAAATACAATAAACTCATCTGCTTGTGCGCTGAAGCTCTTATACCTTGTGCACTTTCGGCGTTCCGCCTATGGGCCGAATTCGACCGTTTATCCCCTTATTTCAACCGCTCGGCGGTTTTCTTTCGACTGATTCCGGATTGTCAGGCATATTTGACTTCAGAAGCGCAGTTCATTCGTGCTAATTTCAAAAAGGAGAATTAAAATGAAAACATTTAAAATAATGTTCGTTGTTGTAATCAGTTTGCTGGCAGTGAGTTGTTTGATGCCGGTTTCCGCACACGCGGAAGATGCTTGTTTGACATGCATCGGGCCGGCACCATGTTGTACCAATATAGAGCCGGTTCCAATGCCTATGCCGTCGATTCAAATACCGGGAAAAGATGGCGTGTATGCGCAGCTTGAGATTGTAAAGTATACGCCTGAACACTCGGAGTGTCCTGTGTGTAATTGCAAACCGGATGAATTACGTTGTTTTTGTCCGGCAATGCCATGCTGGATTCAGCTACCCAAGGCGGAATTAATCGTTAAAGTTGTAAACACAACCGCATCTCCTGTGACGATTTCACCGAAAGTGGTTATTACAGATAAGACCGCCCCTGGTTCGGGTGTATGTGAAATAGATGAAAATGGAAACCAGATTTGTTCGGAGCAGATTGGAATGAGCCCGATGGTACAAGTATTGAGCACTTTTGTTCCGCCGAGTTCTACAACTATCGTCGCGACAGCTGAATTAATTGCACCAGTAATTAAACATGTCTTTCAGGCTGATGTAACTGTTGTGCCGCCAAAATTACCTTGTACACGTACCGAAACAGGTGAGGAGATATGTCCTGAAGTCATAGGATATATGGCACATCTTGCAGCACAAACGTACTTGCCTGAACAGGATCAAAAGCCGGTTGATGTTTCTGGATTGATTAAGGATACGCATCAGGATTTGGTTTCTCGGGTGACATCAGTTGATGCAAATGTTCAAGCGGAAATACAGCAGGTGAAAGACGTTAAGGGGCTTGTTAAATTGACAAAACACGGTGTTTGCGGTCTCGTACAAAAAGTTCTCGGAACCCGCTCACCATTTATGGATGTATGTTTAGAATCTAATATTATTATACCTTTGCCAGCACCGGAGCCGATCATCGTGAAGGCTGGAAGTACGAATGTCGCGACAACATTGACGACAAAAGTTACAGTGGTAAAGAAGTAAGATAAGAAAATCGAAATTGATTACGAAAAAGGACGGCACCATACGGTGACCGTCCTTTTTCGCTTCTGGAATTGTGTTTTATGAATAAACATGTTAGATTGAATCAAAAAAGGGGACAGGGCCTCATTCAAGGGAACCAGAATTTGCCCTCTTTTTTGTAACGAGCAAAGGGAAGTGATATGTTTAATTTAGATTCTCCGGAAGTTCAATTTGCGATCGATGTGGTGCGCCTGGCAGCCCGGCTTGCGCAAAAAATTCGAAATGAAATGGGAAAAATCGCCATTTCTAAAATAGACCGGTCACCTGTAACAGTCGCAGATTTTACGGTTCAGGCGCTGATTGCCTATTTCCTGAAAAAGAAATTTCCTAATGATCCATTGGTTGGGGAAGAGGATTCGGATGTGTTAATGAAATCCGGAGATGAAACGGTCTTAGCCCGGATTCTCGAATATATGCAACTATACATTCCTCAGGTTGATTTAACGCAAGTTTTTGATTTGATTGATATCGGAAAAGGCGAGCCGGCGAATCGGTATTGGACACTTGATCCGATCGACGGAACAAAAGGATTTATTCGCGGGCAACAATATGCGGTCGGTCTCGCCTTGATCGTAGATGGAAAAATCGAAATTGGCGTGATCGGTTGTCCGAATTTAAAAGAAGCGAAATATGATGATATCGGTGGTATCGGATCTTTGGTGTTTGCGGTCAGAGGAGCCGGGGCTTGGTATTCGGCGCTCAATCAGGTTGAGGAAAAACATCTTTTAAAGGTATCTGACAGGATAAAACTGGAAGAAGCGGTGTTGTTGCGTTCTTTGGAAGATAGTCATACGAATAGTGAAAAGACCGAACAACTTATGCAGTCTGCGGGAATAACTAACCCGCCGATTTTGATGGACAGCCTCGCTAAATATGTTCTTTTAGCGGCGGGAAGAGGTGATATTTTCATCCGGTTTGTCCCAAGATCAAATCCGGATTATGCGGAAAAAATTTGGGATCATGCGGCGAGTGTTTTAATGGTTGAAGAAGCCGGCGGAAAAGTAACGGATATTGAAGGCAAAGCGCTTGATTTTACGGCTGGAAGAACTTTGTGCCGGAATAAAGGGATTTTGGTGACCAATCAACATTTTCATGAAGAGATTCTGAATCTATTGAAACAAATTTAGGTAAATAGAATCAGGAGAGCAAGCGCACATGGAAATTAAAAAAGGGGACAGGTTCCGGTTTATTTGTGTTAGAACCTGTCCCCTTTTTTATGCACTCCATTTCAAGTGAACCTATGCATCAAATTCAACTTCTCAAAAAATACGGCTTATCCATTCGCGGGTTTCGCGGCCAGCATTTATTAGTGGATGAAAATATTCAACGGAAAATCGTTGAATTTGTCAAAGTCGAGCCCGGCGAGAAAATTGTTGAGATCGGCCCTGGATTGGGTGCGATTACGGAGCTTTTGCTTGATAAGGGCGCTCGAGTGGTTGCCGTAGAGAAAGATCGAAAATTTGTTGAGATTCTGGAATGTGAGCTCGGAAAAACATATGAAAATCTGAAATTGGTATCAGGCGATATTCTCAAATTTGATTTCGAAAAATGCGCAAAAAATGAACGGCTTAAAGTGGTCGGGAATATACCTTATTATATTACGACGGATATTATTCTGTTTTTGATTAAGAACCGGAAATGGATTGATTCAGCCTATTTAACAATGCAGAAAGAATATGCAGACCGGATTTTTGCTCAGCCCGGGTCGAAATCGTATAGCCGGTTGACGCTTCTTGTCCGGTTTTATGCTGATATCTGCCGAGGCTTTGAGATTTCGCGGACTTGTTTTACGCCTCCCCCCGATGTTGATTCAACTACAATCAGTTTCACGTTTTGGGAAAAACCGCCGGTTGATATTGATGAAGAGCTTCTTTTTCAAGTTATCCAATCTGGTTTTTCAAGCCGCCGGAAAAATATTCTTAATACACTCAGCGCCGGTTTTGAAGGCCGACTGACGAAAGAAAAAGTGAAGAATGTCTTGGATTCCTGCGGAATCGATTTAAATGCCCGCGCCGAGAGTTTGATGCTGAAAGATTTTATCCGTCTCGCAGAGCACATTGGAAAAGTGCTTGCCAAATAATTTATACTGATTATTGTGTCAGCGGAACAATTGGAGCGACCGGGTGTTTATTGACTTTCCCGTTTTGCTATGTTACTATCCCATTTTCCCATAAGGAGTTAGAGCATGGAATCAAAAATAAATATTGATCAAGTGGCGAAGCTTGCCAGGCTCAGTTTAAAACCTGAGGAAAAGGGAAAATTATCCAAGGATCTGGAAAATATTCTTGCCTATGTTGATTTGTTACAAGAACTCGATACGTCCAAAGTTGAGCCCACGAGTCATGTGCTTCCGATTGAAAACGTTTTCCGGAAAGATAAGGTTATCGAATCCGGTGTCCGGAATTTTGTTTTAGACCATGCCCCGAAACGGGATGGGAAATTTTTTAAAGTTCCAAAAGTCATTGAAGGGCTGTAAATAGAGAACAGAGAAGTTCTTTTTATTGGTCATTCCCGCATGTAGTAGGCGGGAATCCAGCCGTAAAGTTTTTGGCGAAAAGAGATTGCTATGCCGAAAACTTGAATGACTGGATCCCCGCTTGCGCGGGGATGACAGACTTGCGAAACCAATTTTAGAGAGCAGAGAGATGGAACCATATAGGCTAACACTAAAACAAGCCCGTGAATTTGTTGGGAAAGATCTTTCCAAACGCGATCAATTGCTGGATGCGCTTGTGAGGCGGGTGAATGACGTTGACCCTCGGGTCAACGCTTACGTTCATTTTGATCCGAAACACATTTCTTCGCAAAAACAAGCCGAATTAAAAGGGCCACTTGCGGGAATTCCGATTTCCATCAAGGACAATATGGTGATCAAAGGATGGGAAACGACATGCGCATCGAATATTCTTAAAGGATTTATTCCTCCCTATGATGCGACCGTGATTCGCAAACTTCGCGATGCCGGTGCGGTGATTTTCGGAAAATGCAATATGGACGAATTTGCGTTTGGTTCTTCGTGCGAAACATCGGCATTTGGGCCGACCAGAAATCCATGGAATTTAGATTGCGTTTCCGGCGGTTCGAGCGGCGGCTCGGCGGCTTGCGTGGCAAGCGATACAGCGATCGCTGCGCTCGGTTCCGACACGGGCGGCTCGATCCGCCAGCCGGCGAGTTTATGCGGTGTCGTGGGACTGAAACCGACTTATGGTCGCGTTTCACGATATGGGTTGATTGCGTTCGGATCGAGTCTGGATCAAATTGGGCCTTTGACGAAAACGGTAGAAGATTCCGCGATTCTCTTGAATGTGATTGCCGGACATGACGAACGCGATTCAACATCGGCGGAAATTCCCGTGCCGGATTACACGGCGTTCTTAGGGAAAAATGTTAAGGGTTTAAAAATCGGGATTCCGAAAGAATATTTTGTGAAAGGCTTGGATTCTGAGGTCGAAAAAGCGGTTCGGGCCGCCATCAAAGTTTTTCAGGATTTGGGGGCATCTATCGCGGAAGTCAGCCTCCCGCATATGAAATATTCCGTTGCGGTTTATTACATTGTGGCGGTTGCCGAGGCGAGTTCGAATTTGGGCCGTTATGACGGTGTTCAATACGGGTTGAGATGCGAAAAAAATAATTTGGTTGAGATGTATTTTGAAACTCGCGATCAAGGGTTCGGAGCTGAGGCAAAGCGGCGCATTTTGCTCGGAACATTTGTGTTGTCTGCAGGCTATTACGATGCTTATTATGTGAAGGGGCTGAAAGCCCGGACGCTGATTAAACAGGATTTCGACCGTGTTTTTGAAAAAGTGGATTTAATCATAGGCCCTGTGTCACCGACACCGGCATTTAAAATTGGCGAAAAGCTGGATGATCCGCTTTCAATGTATTTATCTGATATTTATACGATTGCCGCTAATCTGGCGGGGGTACCGGCAATGAGTGTTCCGTGCGGTTTCTCGTTGACGGGTTTGCCGATCGGGCTTCAATTAACGGCTAAGCCATTTGAAGAAGGAACTATTTTCCGTGTTGCGTCGGCGTATGAAGCAACGATGAAATGGAATGAGAGAAAACCGGAATTGTAATTTTGAACGACGATGTAGGGGCGGGTTTTAAACCCGTCCCTACGTATATGGCTTAGTGGGGTAAATTGCCAAGATGAATCAATACGAACCGGTAATCGGCCTTGAAGTTCATGTGCAGCTCAAGACGGAAAGCAAAATTTTCTGTGCTTGCCGGACGGCGTTTGGTGCGGAGCCTAATCAAAATACGTGTCCCGTCTGCTTTGGGTTGCCCGGATCGCTCCCCGTATTGAATGAGCGCGTTCTCGAGCTTGCCATTAAGGTCGGGCTTGCGCTCGATTGTGAAATTTCTCCGAAGATTAAATTCGACCGGAAAAATTATTTTTATCCCGATCTTCCGAAAGCCTATCAAATTTCTCAATACGACATGCCGGTTTCCAAGTCAGGATATTTAATCATTCGTACAACTGCCCCTCACCCTAATCCTCTCCCCCGTCAAATTGAAGGCGGGCAGGCTCAGGGAGAGGGAAGGGTGAGGGTGTTACAAGAGCGGAAGATCGGGATTACCCGGGCGCACTTGGAAGAAGATGCGGGAAAATTATTGCACGAAGGAATCACTGACGGTAGCTGGGTGGATTATAACCGTGCGGGCGTTCCGCTCCTCGAGATTGTTTCGGAGCCGGATATCCGTTCTCCGGACGAAGCGTATGATTATTTAATGGCGTTGAAATCCATTCTCCAATATCTGGATGTGAGTGACTGTAATATGGAAGAAGGAAGCTTGCGTTGTGACGCGAATATATCGGTCCGGAAAAAGAGGGACGAAAAGCTTGGGACGAAGGTTGAAATTAAGAATTTAAATTCATTTCGCGCCGTTCAAAAAGCGATTGCGTTTGAGATCGAGAGGCAAACCGGTGCGGTGGAGGGCGGAGAAACGATTCGCCAAGAGACGCGGCTCTGGAATGAGGGGAAACAGGAAACGATCAGCATGCGTTCGAAAGAATTTGCCCATGACTACCGATATTTTCCGGAGCCTGATTTGGTTCCGTTTTCTGTTCCGGCCACGAAAATAGAAGATATTCGTAAAAGCATCCCGGAACTTCCATTTTCAAGGATGGGCCGTTTCCAATCGGAATATGGGCTTTCCGAATATGATGCAAAAGTGCTTATTGCGGACAAGAAGTGGGCCGATTTTTTTGAAGAATGCATCAAGGAAAAAGTTAATCCAAAATTGGTTAGCAATTGGCTACAAACGGATACAGCAGGTTTATTAAATGAACGGAAAATTGAAATTAGCGCAGCGAAAATAACTGCTAAAACATTCGCTGGACTTATAAAGCTTATTGAAAAGGGAACGATCAGCGGAAAAATTGCGAAAGAGGTTCTTCCCATGATGCTGGATACCGGTAACACAGCAGAGGCGATTGTCAAAGAAAAAGGAATGGAACAGGTTACGGATGTTGGCGCGCTTGAGCAGGCGATTGACCGGGTCATTCAGGAAAATCCGGGCCCGGCGGGGCAGGTTCGCGAGGGCAAGAAACAAGCCATGGGGTTTTTAGTAGGCAAGGTTATGCAGCTGACGGGCGGTAAAGCCAATCCGAAGATGGTGAATGAACTTTTAGCAAAAAAGCTATCGTGAGTGAAGGGGTGCTTTGCTCGTTCATCAGTTTTCCGTGAATAAAATATGAGAAGAAAAAAGTTTAGTTTCTTTAAATTCCTCAAAAATAATCCGGTTGTCATTGTCTTTACGATTATTTTTATCGCAGGTCTCTGGCTCGGCTTCAACATTGGGCGGAAAAGTGTTGAGTGGGAGCAGAGGGAAGGTCGCCCTTTACGGAAAACTTACACTGCCGAAAAAAAGAAGATTCCTTCCGAATCGCCATTCGCCGCTTTTTTCCGAAAAAGAGAAGTCAAAATAGTCCCGCAATCCGGGGTTGGCAAGATCGGCCGGCCGGTTAAAATTTCTCCAGTGCCGAAAAAGAAGGGATTGCCGCGTGTAGTGATCATGCTTGACGATATTGGATATAGCAAGGCGTATAAAGACATTTTATTTTCTATTCAGCCCAAAATGACGCTCGCCATTTTACCGCAGGTGGTGTTTACTAAATATTATGTTCAAGAAGCGAAAAAACGCGGCTATGAGACTATTTTGCATCAACCTCTCGAGCCTGATAATGAAAATGGTATTTATAATCCGGGCGCCGGTGTGATTTTAACCAGCATGAAACCCGATGAAGTCAGAAATATTTTAAGTGTTAATCTTAATGACGTCCCTTGGGCAGTCGGAATTAATAATCATATGGGATCAAAAGCTACGCGAGATGAAGTGTTGATGGAAATTTTAATGGGGGAGCTCAAGACGCGGAAATTATTTTTCTTGGATAGCTTGACGCATTCAAAATCAATAGCCTATGATGTCGCGCTTTCCGAAGGGATTCCTGCGTTTAAACGGGATGTTTTTCTGGATCGCGAAAACGATTTTGAATATATCAAAGGCCAGTTTGCGCAAGCGGTTCAGATTGCCAAAGAACAAGGATATGCCGTTGCGATAGGTCACCCCTATGACAACACTTTGCAGGTTTTGAAATTGAAGATGCCAACGCTTAAAAATGAGGGGGTTCAAATTTCAACGTTAAAGGATTTACTCCAAGATGCTAACGCTCGGGATTGAAACTTCTTGTGACGAAACCGCTTGTGCGGTGATCGAAAATGCCAATATCATCCGGGCAAGTGTTGTGTCTTCAAGCCTTACTCTGCATCAGCCATTCGGCGGTGTTGTGCCGGAAATTGCGTCGCGTCACGCCTTAGAGGCGATCGATCTTGTTTACGGAGAAACCCTTAAGAAAGCAAAAGCAAAGCCTGAGGATGTGGATTTGATTTCTGTTACAGTCGGCCCGGGTCTGATCGGTTCTCTGTTTGTCGGTGTTTCTTTCGCGAAAGCTTTGAGTTTTGCGTTGGATATTCCGTTTGTCGGAGTTAATCATATCGAAGCGCATCTTGAAGTGAATTTTCTTGGGAAACGCCGGCCGGGAAAATATATCGGAGTGGTTGTGTCAGGCGGCCACACGAGTATTTTAAAAATGTCGGGAGAAAATTATCATCTACTCGGGGAAACGATTGATGATGCAATCGGCGAAGCGTATGATAAAGTATCGAAAATTTTAGGACTTGGTTATCCGGGCGGGCCGCTCATTGATAAACTTGCGCGCGAAGGAAATCCGAAAACTTTTTCGTTTACAAAGCCGAAACAGGAAGGAGATTACAACTTTAGTTTCAGCGGGATTAAAACAGCGGCGCTTCATTTGTATCAGCGCGAGAAAAACCGATTTCATTCCGAACAGTACCTGAAAGATTTCTGCGCAAGCTTCCAAGAAGCGGTTGTCCGTTGGGTGGTTGGGAAGGCTTGCTTAGCTTGTGAAAAGGAAGGGATTAAAACGGTTGTCATCGGCGGTGGAGTCAGCGCAAATTCAAGACTGCGGGAATTGTTCACGGAAGAATGTAAAAAAAGACGGTATCAATTGTTTTTACCGGAACGGGCATGGACGACTGATAATGCGGTGATGATTGCGCTTTTGGGGTACCGGAAATATCGAAAAGGAATACGATCGGATTTTAAAACTGTGGCAGATCCATCATTAGCAATTGCATTATAAAAAGGAGGAATCATGGAATCGATGGCGACGTATCTGGAAATATTTGCGCGTCTTGGAATAGCTGCGCTGTTTGGTGGGCTGATCGGATTTGAGAGGGATTTGCATCATAAGATTGCCGGATTTAGGACATACTCCGTTGTGTCGCTCGGATCGGCATTGATTATGCTGGTATCTCTTCATATTTTTGAAATTTATCATGGCCTAACATCGGTTGACCCGGGGCGCATTGCTGCGCAGGTAGTGGCCGGTGTCGGATTTTTGGGGGCTGGAACCATTATTCGTGATCAAACGCATGTGAAAGGACTAACCACCGCTGCCGGTATTTGGTTGGCGTCCGGAATCGGTCTTGCGTGCGGTCTTGGTTATTTCGGAGCTGCTGCGATTGCGACCGTGATGTCATTGTTTGTATTGGTTGTGTTTTCTTATATTGGGCGAAAAATGGGTTCGAGAGATGTTTGAAGTCAAATAAGCGCTCAACTTACGTTCCGTAAGTTGAATGCGCGAATTTGATCCCCGCAAGTTTTTGGCGGGGATCCATGAACGAAGATTCCCGCTAAAAGCATGCGGGAATGACAGTAGCTGAAAGGAAAAATGGAATATTCACGGCGAGCGATTGAAGCAATTATCAAACGGGTTTCCCAAAGAAAGCTTTCTCCGGAAAGTGCCTTCAAGAAACTGAAAGACCTCTCGTACGAATCTCTCGGGTTTGCGCAGCTCGATCATCACCGGGTGATCAGAAAAACATTGCCGGAAGCTATTTATACTCCGGGGAAAACGACAGAGCAAATTGAAAAGATTCTTGCAAAGTTTTTTAAACACGGGAACACGGTTTTGCTCACTCGGCTGTCCGAGAAAATTTTCCGGTTATTGAATAAAAAATTTCCGGCACTGCAATACTCCAAATCGGCACAACTGGCATTTTTAAATGCCCGGAAACCGGGTGTGCGTAGCGGTTTTGTCGCAGTCGTGACGGCAGGAACCAGCGATATTCCGGTTGCTGAAGAAGCCGGTGTAACGCTTGAAGCATTGGGGGAAAAAGTAGCCCGTTTTTATGATTGTGGAATCGCGGGACTTCAGCGGCTATTGGATCATGTTCGGAAAATTGAGTCAGCGGATGTGGTGATTTGTGTGGCCGGGATGGAAGGCGCGCTGCCGAGCGTGCTTGCGGGTTTAATTTCGAAGCCGATTATTGCGGTTCCGACGAGTGTGGGTTATGGGGCCAATTTTAAAGGAGTTACGCCGCTTCTCTCAATGCTGAATTCTTGTTCGCAGGGCGTTGCGGTGGTGAATATTGATTCCGGGTTTAGTGCCGGATGTTTCGCTAAGTTAATCATGAATCAGATAAATCAAGGTGACACTCGGCCGAAAAAACATTAAAATTGTTTCATGTTCATTAATTCTTCAGGATAAGAGAGGGGAACTATGATTTTAAAAATTGCGTTACCAAAAGGAAGCCTTCAAGAAGCGACTTTTCAATTATTCAAAAAAGCCGGTTACAATATTGTTGCCGATTCACGGTCTTATTATCCGACAACGGACGATCCGGAACTTGAGCTCGTTTTATACCGGCCGCAGGAAATGCCGCGTTATGTGCAAGATGGCGTGGTTGATTGCGGAATCTGCGGGCATGACTGGGTGGTCGAAAATGAAGCGGATGTGATGGAAATTACGGAACTCAAATATTCGAAAGCGACAAGCCGGCCTGTGAAATGGGTACTGGCCGTTCCGAATGGTTCGCCGTTTAAAACGGCGAAAGATTTAAAAGGGAAGAAGATTTCGACGGAACTTGTCGGAGTGACGAAACGGTATCTGAAGAAAAAAAACGTGCGAGCAAAAGTCGAATTTTCCTGGGGTGCGACAGAGGTAAAACCGCCGAAGTTGGCGGATGCGATTGTCGAAGCTACCGAGACCGGATCAAGCTTGCGCGCGAATAATCTTTGTATCATTGATACCGTGCTTGTGTCGACGACGCGTTTGATTGTGAACAAAAAAAGCTACAAAGATCCCGAGAAAAAGAAGAAGATTGAAAATGTCGTCTTGTTACTGAAAGGTGCGATTGCTGCACAGGAAAAAGTCGGACTTAAGATGAATGTTGAGAAGAAAAATCTTAAGAAAGTTTTGGCGATCCTTCCCGCCTTGAAAAAACCAACGATATCACATCTTTCAGAGCCGGACTGGGTGGATGTGGACACGATTATTGACGAGCCGGTCGTGCGCGAATTGATTCCGAAGTTGAGGGAAGCCGGGGCCGAGGGCATTATTGAATATCCGTTAAATAAGGTTATTAACTAACAAGTCAAAAGGCAAAAGTAAAAAGTCAAAAAGGAAAAGAAATGAAAAAAGGGGATAGAAAAAGCAGGAAAGGGGACAGGCAATGGCACCATTGGGACAATTGCCTGTCCCCTTTTCTGCGTGAACACCGCGGTTTTGTTTTTACGGTGACTTTATTCCCCTTTTTTACTTTTCACTTTTAACTTTTAACTTTATATCCAGGAGGTCTATCATGCCTTGTGGTAAGAAGAAAAAAAAAGCAAAGATGAATAAGCATAAGCGGAAAAAGAAACTCCGGAAGAATCGTCACAAGAAAAAAGCTTGGTCATGAGGTAAGTGACAAGTACACAAGTGCACAAGAGCACAAGGTAACAATAAATTATCTTTTTAATTCTTATGCGCTTGTGCGCTTGTATGCTTGTGCGCCTTATGAAATCAATTTTCCTTCTCAGTCCCGCGAAAATCAACCTGCATTTAGCTGTCCTCGGTAAACGGCCGGACGGTTATCATGAGATTTTTACCTTATTCCATAGAATTTCAATTTTTGACGAGTTGATTCTCAAAAAGTGTTCAGAAGGTGGCAATTGTTTCAAACTATCCACTCAGCCGCCAGAAATCATTCCGTTTAAAAAAAATATTATTTATAAAGCTTATCGATTGCTTCGAAAAGCTGTTTCATGGAAAGGCGGAGTTCATATTACTTTGCATAAAAAAATACCTGTGCAAGCGGGCTTAGGGGGTGGATCCAGTAACGCGGCTTATTTTTTATTGGGAATGAATGAGTTATTTGGGCTGGGTTTGTCTCTTAAAACCCTATGTGAATTGGGTCAGAAGCTGGGCGCCGATGTTCCTTTTTTTCTCCACAAAGTTAATCAGGCGATCGGCCGGGGGCGTGGAGATCGGATTCAACCGGTTCCATTTAAGGAGAAAATGTGGATAACTTTGATTATCCCGAACTTTTATGTGTCTACAAAAGAGGCCTATCAGAGCCTTCAAAAAACAGGAATTATTACCTGTCGAAGGGCAAGGTTGACAAGAATAAATCACGCTGTTACAATAACTTCCGTTCTTTCTAAACAGAGGGGTAAGCATGCGACGTCCGTGATTTTGCGGAATGATCTGTTTGAGGCAAGCTGTCTCGTTCAGCCAAAGCTGAAAGAGATAGATTTTCTTCTTGCCAGCCTTTCGATCAAAAATAAATTAATGAGTGGAAGCGGTTCGGCTATGTTTTGTTTGCATCGAACGAAGAAAGAAGCAGAACGGATCGGGCGTCAGATTAAGAAACGGAAGCCTAAGTTTAAAGTTTTTTCGTGTCACACTTATTAGGTTAGGCGGCCATGAAGATTACAGAAGTCAGAATATTCCAAAAGGCCAGTGCAGATAAGAAACTTCGTGCGTTTGCGACAATAACGATCGATGATTGTTTTGTGGTCCGTGACATTAAAATCATTGAGGGCAGTAAGGGATTGTTTGTCGCTATGCCTTCACGCCGTGTCAAAGAACCATGCCTGAATTGTCATCACCGAAACGTCATTCGGAGCCGGTACTGTAATCAATGCGGTAAACAGCTTGAGGTGGTGAATAGGCCGATGTCCGAAAAAGGGGATGATTCGTCACGGCAAGATGAACATCGCGATATTGCTCATCCGATTACGGTGGAGTGTCGCGAGTATATTCAAAAGACGGTTTTAGAAACTTTTGAAAAAGAAAAAAGCAATTTGCGAAAAGTCGACCAAGAGTAATTGTGTTATTCTTGACGGTTCGAGCGATATTCCAAAGAGATGATTTGACCAATCCGCTTCTTAATTTACAGTAAGCGGATTTTTTTTATTTCGAAGAGAGTACTGCCATTCTATCGTTTTACGTTCATGTTTTTGTTAATGATGTTATTGCCCGATGGTGAAATGTCCGCCAGATTGCGCGGCGGATCCGCCACGATTTGTGGCGGAGTATCACCCGGTTATTCGAGGTGCTTTTTAATGGCTTATTTTGTGTATGTTCTTAGATGGAAGCCATTATGTTGGTAGTGCACAAGACGTTGTGATGCGGTTGAAGCAGCATAATCAGAAGCGAAACCGTTCAACGAAAAGCCGTTGTCCTTGGAAGTTGGTGCACCAAGAAGAATATCGATCACGTAGCGAAGCTGTCAGAAGAGAACGCTTTTTTAAAACTGGCGCGGGTCGAAATTTTTTGAAAAATAAATTAACCGTTCATTAGTCTAATGCCCGATGGTGAAATGGTATCACACTGCCCTTTGGAGGCAAGATTCCTGGTTCGAGTCCAGGTCGGGCAGCACTGATTATCATTGAAATATCCATGTGAATATTTATCGGAAATCAGTGCAGCCCTATCGCTTTCATTGAAAATTAAATTTCGTTTCAGCGTGGCGCAAGGGCAGGTTTGACTTTCCATAGATAATTTTATCAGGGAGTCAAAACCAGTCCTTGAGCTTCTGATGAAAATGTTAACGGTAGCTCAAGGGCAGTTTTCATCCAAATTTAACTTGGAAAATAGCGGCAATCCTGTCACAGTCGGTTTAAACGTGAGGATGATTGCCAGCAGGCCCATGCGAAGCATGGGGCAGTACTGATATTCACCAATCATTATTAGGCGCGGGTCTTTAAATGATTATCTACGAAGAAGTATTAAAGGAATTTCAGAAGCAAAAAGTAAAGTATGTTCTGGTGGGCGGGATTGCAGTCAATCTGCTTGGCTCACTAAGAAGCACGGCTGATTTGGATATCCTCGTGGAAATGAGCGATGATAATCTCTCAAAAGTGGTGGGGATTCTAAAGAAAAAGGGATATAAGGTAAAGCAGCCGGTTGACCCTATGGGAATTGCTGATGCTAAAACACGAAAAGACTGGATCGAAAACAAGCATATGAAAGCATTCAATTTCTATAAAGAGGACCAGATGAAGGAAGTTGATATTATTATTGAGTCACCGGTAACATTTGAAGACGCACAGAAAAATATAGTCCGCATGAAAAGCGGAAATATTACGCTCCCTGTTATTTCAATTAGCGATTTGATTAAAATGAAAGAAAACACAGGGCGCCGGATCGATCAATTTGACGTGGAGCAGTTGAGACAGATAGAGGAAATTCGAGGGGCCGAATGATTACGAAATGGGAAACGGAAAAGGAACGTACTCTGCGATTGATGAATATTTCTCCCCAAAAAAAAATGGAATGGCTTTATAAGATGCAACAATTCGTAGATAGATTTTCGTCTAAGCGTTTTCGGGGAGTGCGTAAAAAATTGAAAGAGAGGGCACATTAATATGGAACGATGTTCTTTTTGCGGGCGTGATAAAAAGAGAGAAATTAAGAAGATTTTTGCGGGGCCGGGTGTTTATATTTGTGATGTGTGTATTCGGGTTTGTCATGACATGATCACAAAAGATAGTAGCAATGACTTTAAGGCTTCCGAGGTGTCTTCTGTCGGGCGTTTAACGCCGAAAGAAATTAAAGAGCGGTTGGATCAATATGTGATAGGCCAGGACAGAGCCAAGAAACAACTGGCAGTGAGTGTTTACAATCATTATAAACGCGTCCGTGAACAGGCGCGGAATCTTGATCAGCAGGTTGAACTGGAGAAAAGCAATATTTTGATGATTGGGCCGACCGGTTCCGGGAAAACATTGCTTGCAAGGACCTTAGCGAAGTTGTTGGATGTTCCGTTTGCAATAGCCGATGCGACCACGCTAACCGAAGCCGGATATGTCGGTGAAGATGTCGAGAATATTTTGCTCAGGCTTTTGCAGGCCGCGAATTTTGACGTCAAAAAGGCGGAACTCGGAATTGTCTATATTGACGAAATCGATAAAATTGCACGCACAACTGAAAATGTTTCTATCACCCGCGATGTTTCCGGCGAGGGGGTTCAGCAGGCGCTTCTCAAAATGCTGGAAGGGACAGTTGCGAATGTGCCGCCGCAAGGCGGGAGGAAACATCCGCAACAGGAATTCATTCAGGTGGATACGAAAAATATTTTGTTTATCTGCGGTGGCGCGTTCAGCAATTTAGATAAGATCATCCAACGGCGAATTGCCGACAAGGTCATCGGCTTCGGAGCGGAACTTGCGCGAAAAGAAGCATACGAAATCGGAGAAATTCTGGAGTTTGTTGAGACCGAAGATTTGCTGAAATTCGGATTTATCCCGGAATTTATCGGGCGTTTCTCGGTGGTGGCAACGCTGAATGGGCTTCGAAAATCCGATCTGATTCAAATTTTAACGGAACCGCGGAATGCGCTTGTCAAACAATATCAGCGGTTTTTCGAAATGGAAAATGTAGAGCTTGAATTCGAAGATGAGGCGCTTGATTATATCGCCGGTGAAGCCATGAAAAAGGGAACGGGTGCCCGCGCACTCCGGTCGATTTTGGAAGATATTATGTTGGATGTGATGTATGATATCCCCTCCGAAAGGCATATTACGACATGCCGGATTACGCGCGAAGTTGCTGAAGGGCGTCTTGCGCCGATTTTGATCAGCGCAACAAACCCTGAAAGACAATTGGCATAAAGGAATTTAAATGAGGCAGAAATTTCAATTAAAAGATCGGACCAAGGAAGCACTTGCCGGTTATGGATTTCTGATGCCAAACTTCGTGGGGTTTTTGGTGTTCACGTCCATTCCCGTGTGCGCATCTATGGCGTTGAGTTTTTTTAGTTGGGATTTGCTTTCCCCACCAAAATTTGTGGGGATTGCTAATTTTATCGAATTATTTAAGGATCCATTTTTTTGGAAGTATTGCTGGAACACAGTGGTGTTAATGTGCGCCATTCCGTTTAGTGTTGCGGGATCTTTGCTTCTTGCGCTTGCGATGAATCAGAAGCTGAAAGGAATTGTTTTCTTCCGGACGGTTTATTTTCTGCCTACCATTTGTTCGGGGGTAGCCATTTATGTCTTGTGGCGGTTTATTTACAATCCGGAATTTGGGGCATTAAATGCGATGATTTTTAAATTGGGGGAACTGATTCATTTGCCGCTGCGAGGGCCTAATTGGTTGACAGATGAACAATGGGCAAAACCCGCACTGATTATTATGAGTGTGTGGCAAACTGTTGGCGGATATAACATGATTCTGTATTTGGCCGCATTACAGGGTGTCCCGCGGGATTATTATGATGCGGCCGAAGTCGATGGCGCCAATGAATGGCAAAAGTTCTGGAATGTGACATGGCCCCAAATTTCTCCGACAACATTTTTCATTGTGATTATGTCGATTATCGGAGGTTTTCAAGCGGGATTTGATCCCGCTTATATTATGACGGGCGGCGGTCCGAACGGATCCACGACGACAATTATTTACTATATTTATAATAATGCGTTCCAATGGCATAATATGGGTTACGCCGCTGCGATTTCTTGGATTCTGTTTATTATCGTTTTTATCATTACAGTGCTGCAGTGGCGAATGTTCGGAAGAGTTGTCCATTATTAGAAAATCGTAAAGGTAAAAATGATTATAGATGCATTGTTAGATAAACAACAGAAAAGATTAATACAGGCGCGGGCGAGAAAGCGTTTTATCCAACGCGTGATTGCTTATGGAGTGATGATTGTCGGAGCGGTCACGATGATTGCGCCATTTCTTTGGATGGTGACAGCTTCCTTAACGAAAGCTGGTGATATTGTTTTGGGTGGGCGGGATTGGTGGCAGGGATGGATCCCGACATCGTTTATTTGGAAAAATTATGTTGAAGCGTTTCGGGTCGTGCCATTTTTGAGGTTTTATCTTAATTCGATTTTTGTTGTTTTATTGACAACCGTCGGTCAAGTTGCGACAAGCGCCTTTTCGGCTTATGCGTTTGCGCGACTTCGTTTTCCGGGCCGTGATCAAATTTTCTTCGCCTATATTGCAACGATGATGATTCCCGGAGCGGTGACGATGATCCCGGTTTTTATTTTACTCAAATATTTGGGATGGATTGATTCTTACAAGGCAATGATTCTACCGGGGATTTTTACGGCATACGGGACGTTTATGCTCCGGCAGTTTTTTATGACACTTCCAAGCGATCTCGAAGATGCGGCGAAAATAGATGGTTGCAGTTATTTTGGGATTTTTTGGCGGGTGCTGCTTCCGCTTTGCAAACCGGCGCTTGCAACATTGACGACGTTTACGTTTATGGGAACATGGATGAATTTTATGTGGCCCTTGGTGGTGATTAATTCACAGGAAAAATTTACGCTTCCGGTGGGACTCGCGTATTTTCAAAGTCTTCATAATACGGACTGGACTTTGCTCATGGCGGGTTCCGTGATGATGATTTTTCCGATCTTGATGGTGTTTATGTTTAATCAAAGATATTTTGTCGAAGGAATCAAGCTGAGCGGTATTAAAGGATAACGATGGACAGGTTTTCCTGTCATCCCCGCAAAAGCGGGAATGACACAGATACCTGTCGAGGTAAGTGAATATTCTTGGTTAAGGGTTAAGGTTTCGGCGAGATGAAACGCAAAAAAAATGCAGTACTGATTTTAGCGGCCGGGCAGGGAACGAGGATGAAGTCCGAACTTCCCAAGGTTCTCCATGAGGTAGGAGGAGTTCCGGTTCTTGCACATGTGATTCACTGTGTGAAAGAGGCCGGAATCAGGAATATCAGTGTTGTGGTTGGATATCAGCGTGAACGGTTTCGTTCTTTGTTAATTGGAAGTCAGGCGATTGTACAAGAGAAGCAGCTCGGAACGGGGCATGCCGTGATGCAGGCTAAAGCTCATTTCAGCCGCTTCGAAGGGGAAATTCTCGTCATGCCTGGTGATGTTCCGTGCATGAGGCCGGAAACGATCCGTCGTTTAATGGATGAGCATCGGAAGTCTGGTGCGAAAGCGACTGTTTTGACGGCGGAGGTTGAACATCCGGCAGGCTATGGGCACATAATCCGCGACAATGGCAAAGTGGTGGGAATCAGAGAGGAATTAGATGCGACGGAAAATGAAAAACAGATTCCGGAAGTCAATTCCGGTATTTATATGTTTCATGCTCGGACCTTATTTGAAGTATTAAATTCGATCAAAGAAAATGCAAAGAAAAAAGAATATTATTTAACGGATGTGATTGAAGAGCTTGTCCGCGCGGGACATCCGGTTTCATCATTCCGGTGTGAGGATGAAAGAGAAATGCAAGGAATTAATACGAGAGCACATTTAGCAGCCGCAAATAAAATTTTAAATGAACGGGAAATTAATCGACACCAGGAAGCGGGTGTGACGGTTGTCTCTCCGGAGCAGACATTTATTGCGACAGATGTTGAAATTGGGAACGATACAGTGATCCATCCGTTTACATGGATTGAACCAGACGTGAAGATTGGAAAAAAATGCATCGTTGGGCCGTTTGCGAAAATCCGTTCAAAATCCCAGATTGGGAATGGATGTATTGTCGGAAGTTTTGTCGAGGTGGTTCGTTCAAAAGTTGGCGACGGAACTTATGTGAAACATTTGAGTTATTTGGGCGACGCTGAGCTTGGGAAAAAGGTTAACGTGGGAGCCGGAACTGTTGTCGCGAATTATGACGGAAAAAATAAAAACAAAACGATCGTTCGGGACGGTGCGTTTCTGGGATGTAATACGGTTTTAATTGCGCCAACTCAAGTTGGCCGTGCCGCAAAAACCGGTGCAGGAGCGGTTGTGAGGGCGCATCATTTTGTTCCGGATGGGGAAACCGTTGTCGGCGTTCCGGCGAATGTGATTAAACAATCAAATAAGAAAAAGAAAATCCAAAAAAATAAATTTCGAAGGAGTTAAGGAATGGCGTATCATTATAAGCGACAAAATGGTCATCAGCATAATGGCGAGAAAAAAAATCGGAATCTTTCGATCTTAACCGGAAATTCAAATCCAAAGTTGGCGCAAGCAATCTGTGCTCATCTTGATGTGACGATCGGGAGAGCGATGGTCGGCAGATTCCCCGAAGGAGAAATTCAGGTTCAAATTCAGGAAAATATCCGGGGAAAAGACGTTTTTATCATTCAATCAACATCAACGCCGCCGAATGATCACCTAATGGAACTTTTGATTTTAATTGATGCTGCCCGGCGGGCTTCAGCGGAACGGATTACCGCGGTGCTTCCGTTTTTCGGTTATGCGCGCCAAGACCGGAAAGATAGGCCGCGTGTGCCGATTACGGCGAAGCTCGTTGCAAATTTACTTGCGAGTGCGGGGGCGGATCGAGTGTTGACGATGGATTTGCATTCAAATCAAATCCAGGGTTTTTTTGATATCCCCGTGGATCACCTTTATTCGATTAATGTTCTTTCGCGATATATTGCAAAGAAAAATTTAAGAAATTTAGTTGTTGTTTCACCGGATGTCGGAGGAACAAAACTTGCAAGAGCGTATTCAAAGGTTCTTGATGCCCAGCTGGCCATTATTGATAAGCGTCGTGAAGGAGCGATGACGACGAAAGTGATGAATATCATCGGAGATGTGAAAGGCCGTGATGTAGTACTTGTCGATGATTTGATTTCGACGGGAAGTTCGCTGGTTGAAGCGGCGCATGCACTGAAAAATGCGGGATCTTTAGATGTGTACGCGGCCGTGGTGCATCCCATTTTAGTCGGGCCGGCGATAGAACGGATCCAAAATTCACAGTTGAAAGAATTGATTGTGAGCGATTCGATTATGATTTCGCCCGAAAAACAGATTGAAAAAATTAAAGTTCTTTCGGTGGCGAAATTATTAGGAGAGGCTGTCGGGCGCATTCATGACAACGAATCTGTCAGCTCGCTGTTTGAGAAATCGGCAGTCGAGGCGTAATCAGCCATTATAGTTTTTTTAAATTTTAATTTAGCGAAGGAGAAAAGAAATGGAAATTTTAACACTTAAAGCGAGTCGCCGTGAACAAATTGGCCGGCGGCAAGTCAAAAAAATTAGAGCCGATAAACAAATCCCTGCTGTTGTCTATAGCAAGGGAACCGAAGCGATTTCGATTCAATTCACTTATGATGATTTTCATCGTGTGATTCATACGAAGGCCGGGGAAAATGCGGTTATTCAATTGGTTATTAGTTCCGGGACCGGAAAACCTGTTGAAAAAACCGTGGTCATTAAGGAGATTCAGCAAGATCCGGTTACTGAAAAGATGAAGCATATCGATTTTAAGGCGATTTCGCTGACTGAAAAAATCGAAGTGAAAGTACCACTTCATGTGATAGGGGAAGCCATGGGTACGAAGAAGGGCGGAATTCTCGATGTCATTCATTATGAGATAGAAGTAAAATGTCTTCCGACGAATATTCCCGAGAAATTTGATGTGGATGTTTCCGGCTTAGATATCGGAAATTCGATTCATGTGAAAGACATGACATTCCCATCCGGTGTTGAGATCTTGATCGATTCGGAGGAAGTGGTGATCGCGGTTCATGCTCCGAAAGCTGAAGAAGTTCCGGCCGGGGAAGAGGCAAAAGCAGAGCCTGAAGTTATCGGTAAGGAGAAGAAGGAAGGCGAAGCTGAAATTGCCCCTGAAGCCGAAAAGTCTGAAAAGTCTGAAAAAGCAGAAAAGAAAGAGTAACCGAAAATATCACGGACCATTATTAAGAATGCATGGCGTTAAGCTGATTGTAGGATTGGGGAATCCGGGAAAGAAGTATGAGCACACACGGCATAATGCCGGATTCTTAGTTGTTGACGCGCTGCTTGAAGCGTCAAGGAAAAATGGGAAAGCCTTTGAAAAGAGAAAAGGTTCGTATCAAGTCGCGATATTATCTGATTGTTTAGAAAAAGTGTTTATTGCCAAGCCAACGGCTTTCATGAATGTCAGTGGTCAATCGGTGAAAGATTTGATCGTTGAATATAATATTTCGCCGAGCCAGATACTCATTGTAGTTGACGACATTTATTTGCCGCTTGGGAAGATCCGGATTCGTTCCAGAGGAACCTCTGGTGGACATAATGGAATTCAATCGGTGATTGATTGTTTGGGGACATCTTCATTTGCACGGTTGCGGGTAGGGATTGGATTGCCTAACGATCGCCCAAAAGACTTGGCCGGGTATGTTTTGAGTGAATTTCATGGCACAGAGTATAAGGATTTTATCGCGTCAATTGAGCGTGCCAGGGATGCTTGTTTGGATTGGGTTTACCACGGCCTCCATAAGGTGATGGGGAAATATAATTAAGAAGGTTTGGCAGGTCTCTTTTTAAGAGGAAAATAAGAATTTTGAAGGTTTGCCAAAAGAATTTAATTATGATACATTATTACACTTTTTCCACAGTTAATCTTTTATTGATTTCAAAAAGGAAGGAAGGATAATTCACTTGAAAGCTTACGAAGGAGCCATTATTTACTTCCCTCAATTGGCAGGGGATCAAATCAAGCAAGCGAAAGATGAATTTTCGGAGCTGGTTAAAAAATTGGGCGGGAAGATGATATCAGCCGTTGAACAGGGAACGCGAACCCTGGGTTATAAGGTTAAAAAAAACAGTCAAGGGTTTATTATTATTTATGACTTTGAGCTGCCGACAGATCAAGCGACTAGTTTTCGACGAACATTACAGCTTTCTGAAAACATTCTGAAGTTTAATATTTATGTGAAACGCGTTTCGAAACCGAAAGGAAAAAATCCGGTTCCGAATCAGCAAACTGTTGCCGCTACGAAATAATCCAATCTTATTCGAGTGGGCGATTTGATTTTTAAAGGAGAGGCCTTTTAAGGTCCTTATAAAACTTATGGCAGCATCTTTAAACCGAGTTTTGTTAATTGGGAATTTAACACGGGATCCAGAGTTGCGTTATATTCCGTCCGGACAAGCAGTTACTTCTTTTACGGTTGCAGTTAATCGTACCTATGCGGCGGCGACCGGCGAGAAAAAAGAAGAAGTCAGTTTCATTCGGGTTGTTGTTTGGGCAAAACGGGCTGAAGTGTGTCATGAATATTTGCGGAAAGGAAGTCCGGTTTTTGTCGAAGGCCGTCTTCAGAGCCGGAGTTGGGACGCTCCGGATGGGACAAAGCGAAGTACGATTGAAGTTATTGCGCAGAACGTTCAATTTTTAGGAAAATCAGATCGGCAAGGTAGCGGAGCTGCAGTGCCTCCTCCCGATGTGCCGGAAGCTATTATTGATGACCAATCGTTTATGAATGCTGGAGGGAAGGGCGCTACTTTAGATGTGTCAAAAGACGAATTACGCCCTGACGAAGAAGTTCCGTTTTAATTCGATAAAAAACTAAAATTTATTTAGAAGGGAGTAAATCAAAATGCGTATGGAGTATGGATCTTCTGGCAATAGTAGATCGAGTGGCAGTAGTAGACCGAGGTTCGGATTTGGTAACAAAACAGCGGCTGATGGACCGTCGCGTTTTCCAAGAAAACGTGTTCGCCGGTTTGGAAACCAAGTCATTCAAAATATCGACTATAAGAATGTTGATGTGTTGAGAAACTTTATCTCTGAAAAGGGCAAGATTCTTCCCCGAAGAATCGCAGGACTTTCATCCAAAGAACAACGTATGTTAGCCCGCGCCGTCAAGCGTGCGAGACATTCTGGATTTTTGGCATTTCAACAACCGTAATTCGAAAGTTTACTTTCGTTATCTGTCGTTGATTGGCATCAGAAATTAATTTCAAGCGTAAACCGTGTGCGTAAAAAGGAGTGAAAGAATTCCATGGAAGTGATTTTAACTCAAGACATAGATCGATTAGGCAAGGCTGGAGAACGTGTCAAAGCTAAAGATGGATATTGCCGGAACTATTTAATTCCGAATCGTTTGGCAGTGTCCGTTACTCAAGGGGGCATCAGGTTTCTCGAAGCGAAGAAACGTCGGGCGGAAGAAAAACGGATTCAAGAAAAACAGCAGGCCGAACAGATTGCTACGAAACTTGAGCAGTCAACCTGTGTGATTAAGGCGAAAGTCGGCGCGGAAGGGAAACTTTTCGGTTCAGTGACGCGGCAGCATGTTTACGAGGAACTCCAACAACTTGGGTTTGATATTGATAAGAAGAAAATTGAGCTTGTAGAGGTAATTCACAAGGTTGGCGAATATTCCGTTCCAGTCAGGCTTCATTTTGAAGTGAAGGCCCAGCTTAAAGTGATTGTAACTGAAGCGTAAGCAAATTTTCTTAACCGATTTTTACAGAGAATCAATAAGATATATCAATGGAAGTTGATCATAACCTGATTGAAAAAATCCCACCACAAAATTTAGAAGCGGAAGTGAGTGTGCTTGGAGCGATGCTTTTTTCGGCCGACGCATTGCTTGCAGCTATAGAGCTTTTAAAGGAACACTATTTCTATTCTGAAGTTCATCAGCATATTTTTTCTGCGATGGTGAACCTCTTTGAACGAAGCCAGCCAATTGATTTGATTACCGTGACCGAAGAGCTTCGCAAAATGAAAAGATTGGAACAAATCGGTGGCGCTAGCTATCTTGCCGGCCTCACGGCTTCGGTTGCGACGGCAGCCAACGTAGATCAGCATGCAAAAATCGTTAAAGAAAAAGCGCTTCTTCGAGGGCTGATTGGTGCTGCGACTAAAATAGTGGAGGAAGGGTTTGATCCTTCCTGTGAAGGACTTCATGCGCTGGAGCATGCCGAGCAGATGATATTCGAAATTAACCAGGATCGCATTGAGGGGAAGTTTACACGTGTCGGCGAAATTATTAAAGATTCGATCGAAGCGATTGATCAATTGTATCAACGCAAAGAACATGTGACCGGTCTTGCGACTGGATTCCATGAGTTTGATATTAAAACAGCCGGACTTCAACCCGCTGATTTAATTATTGTGGCGGGACGTCCTTCAATGGGAAAATCAGCGTTTGCTTCAGGTGTTGTAGAGCATGTGAGTGTTATTCTGGGAAAACCGGTTGCTTTTTTCTCTCTTGAAATGAGCAAAGAACAATTGGTGCAAAGGCTTTTGTGTTCCCATGCACGGGTGGATGCGCAAAAAGTCAGAACAGGATATCTTTCCCATTCGGATTGGCCGAAATTGACGAATGCGGCCGGAAAACTTTCAGATGCGCCCATTTTTATCGATGATACTCCGGCTCTTTCTGTTTTGGATATTCGTGCAAAAGCGCGCCGGCTTAAAATGCAGCACGGAATTGAACTGGTTGTGATCGACTATATGCAGCTGATGGAAGCGGGTTCGCGGGCGGAAAACCGGCAGCAGGAAATTTCACAGATTTCACGATCGCTCAAAGCACTTGCACGCGAACTTCACGTCCCAGTGATTGCGATCAGTCAATTATCTCGTGCTGTAGAATCAAGAATGGGAAATCGGCCGCAACTCTCGGACCTTCGCGAATCGGGTTCGATTGAACAGGATGCGGATGTGGTAACGTTTCTTTTTCGCGAAGAATATTATAACCCGACGGAAGAAAATCGAAACCGGGCTGAGGCGATTATTTCGAAACAGCGTAACGGGCCGATCGGTGCTTGTAACTTACTATTTATTAAAGAATGGACCCGTTTTGAAAACCCGGAGTTTCATCGTGAAAGCTCAGAAGAACTTTAAATTTCACTTCAAAAACATCGTTAGTCTTTTCTTCGTTCCCGTTTTCTGTGGAATGTTTCTGGCTATCCACCCATTTTTATTAATGGCTGAGCAAGGAATGCCCGAACAATCACAGCCACAAACGGAGAATAACAAGCAACCGCAGACTGTTTCAGAGACAAAAGAAACGCAAGAAGGTGCTAATCAATCCGCTGAACAAGTGACTCAAGGAGCCACTCAAACGGAAGCGAGTCAGAACTTCAAGGTGATGAAAATTGAAATTCACGGAAACCGGGTTGTTAGCACGCAAACCATTCTCAATAAAATGAAAACCCGCGAAGGTTCGGAATTGACGCAGTTTGATATTAATGAAGATATCAAGCGTTTGTATGGCGCGGGTTATTTCGAGGATATCCGGATTGATATGGAAGATGTAAGCGGCGGGGGAGTCAAACTGATTGTGACCGTAGATGAAAAACCCATGGTTCGCCATATTATGTTTGCGGGGAATAAAATCCTGAAAGATCGTGATATCCGAAAAGAGTTTGGAGTGATAGAAGGACAAGTATTCGATGAATTTGCCGTTCAACAAGGTATCAATAAAATTAAGGGAAAATATGCGAGCAAAGGGTTCCGTTTCATTTCTGTGAAATATTCCGTCGAGACAGATTCCGCGACCAAAGAAGTTACGATTAAAATTCTCGTTGACGAAGGAAAAAAGTTTTTGATTCGCGAAATTAAATTTGAAGGAAACCAATCCTTCAAAAGTCGAAAGCTCGAAAAGACAATAAAAACACATGCCAGGAATTTGATGTTTTTCAGATTTGGTGTGTTTGACGAAGAAAAATTCAAAGGGGATTTGGATCGACTCAGTTCTTTTTATCAGCAGAATGGTTTTTTAGATGTTCAAGTCAGCCAAGATATTGATTACGATGAGAAAACCCAGAAGATTCTGATTAAGATTCAGGTGGAGGAGGGTAAGCAATACCGGACGGGACATGTTTACGTCAAAGGAGTTACCGTTCTCCCTGAAAATGAAATTTGGCAAAGGTTAAACATGCTTCCGGGGTCTGTCTATTCTCAGCAGGGAATGGCGGAAGAAGTTCAAACCATCAGGAAATTTTATTCCGAGCATGGTTATATGGACGTTCGTGTTCTTCCGGATGTAAATCTCAATAAAGAAACAGGAAAAGTAGATGTGACGTATCAATTGACAGAGGGAGACCTTTATTTTATTGATAAGGTGATGATCCGTGGAAATACAAAAACAAAAGATATTGTGATTCGTCGCGAACTTCGAGTCCGTCCGGGTGAGAAATATGATGGCGTGGCGGTTGAACGATCGAAACAACGTCTTGAGAATCTTGGGTATTTTGAGGAAATCACATACGATACGGAACCGAGTTCGGTGGCGAATCGAAAAGACATTGTTTTCCGGGTGAAAGAAAAACGTACCGGAGAGCTATCGTTTGGCGCGGGTATTAGTTCAATCGACCAATTCATCGGGTTTGCTGAAATTGCGCAGCGCAATTTTGATCTTTTGAATTGGCCCCGTTTTACGGGTGGCGGTCAGAATGTTTCGCTTCGTGGACGTTTCGGAAGTATTACGCGCGATTTCGGTTTCAGTTTTGAGGAACCTTATTTATTCAATAAACCGATTTCTGCCGGGCTTGATTTGTACGATATTCGGAATGAGAACCGGAATGTCGATTTTAAAGAACAGCGTCTGGGTGCCGGAGTGACATTTTCGAGGGCCTTTATGGAGTTCTTGCGAGCAGGTTTTGGTTATAAAATGGAAAATGTCAATTTATTCGATGTGGAAAGCGATGCCTCTAATGACGTGAAAATGTTTGAGGGAGATCGATGGTTAAGCCGTTTGAAGCTTTTCTTCAATTGTGATAAGCGTGATAATGTGATGAATCCGACCAAGGGATGGATGGCCGGAATTTCCGGGGAATTGATCGGAACATTTCTTGGAGGATCTGAAGATTATTATATTACGCAAGTGAATGCTACAAAATATTGGAGTTTCTTAGAAGGAAAACATGTTATTGAATTTCAAAATCGGTTTGGGGTATCGGGTGAATTAGGTTCTGATATTGTTCCTCCGTTTGACCGTTTTTTTGCCGGAGGCTTGGGAACGGTTCGCGGTTATAATTATCGCCGCGTTGGGCCCATTGAGGGCGGAGATGCGATTGGCGGACAGACCATGTATATCGCGAATTTGGAATATACATTCCCTCTTCCCTATATTGGGGATATTGTAAAAGCAGCGACATTTATTGATGTGGGAAACCTGAATCGGGATACTTTCAGTTTTGGTTTTGATGATTTTGCCGTCAGTATTGGTCCGGGGGTTAAGGTCAAAACGCCGATTGGGCCGTTGGCGCTCTATTACGGATTCCCGATTATGAATCGGGATGTGAAAGATGAGTGGGGCAGATTTGAATTTAGTTTAAGCCGAAGCTTCTAACAAGTTTATTTGACGAGGTGTAAACAAATGAAGCAAAGTCGAAGAATAAAGAATGGATATATTTTAATCGTAACACTTTTTATGATGTCGCTTCTTGGGCCACCCGATGTTTTTTCGGCCGAAACCGAAAAATTTAAAATAGCGACGGTTGATATCGGAAAAGTGTTTGATGAATATGAAAAAACCAAGGAGTTTGATCAACGATTTCAGAATGAAGGAAAAATAAAGCAGGAAGAACGTGATGCGATTGTCTATGAAATCAGGCGTTTGCGGGATGAGATGGCGCTTCTGGCGGAAGATGCTAAAAAGACAAAACAATCAGCGATTGATGAAAAGATGAAGGAACTTGATAAGTTTGATGAAGGGGTTAACTTGGCGATGAAAGAAAAACGAAACAAAGCAGTCCAAGATGTTTTTCAGGATATCGAGGGGACTTTGCAGCAGTATGGAGAACGGAAAGGCTACGATTTCATTTTGAATGAACGCGCCGTTCTTTATCGCCGAAAAGATTGCGATGTGACGCCGGATATTTTGCGGGAAGTCAATAGTCGCTACCAAAAAACTCCGAAGAAAGAAGCAGGAGCCACATCATTATAGTATGGAATATCAAACAACCGTTAAAAAGGAAATAAAATTTCAGGGAAAAGGGCTTCATACGGGTGTTGTGGTTCATTTAACCGTTAAGCCGGCTGAAGCGGATACTGGAATCGTTTTTATTCGTGCCGATCAAAATCCGCCCGTTCGACTCCCTGCCAATTTGGATTCTATTCGGAAGGATGTTTCTGATGGGAGAAGGACTTCTTTAGAAAATGGTCAGGTTCGTGTCCGAACCATTGAACATTTGCTCGCGGCATTTCATGGGCTCGGCGTCGATAATGCAATGGTTGAAATTGACGGTGAGGAACTTCCCGGAATGGATGGAAGCGCCAAGGAGTTTGCCGAGAAAATTCTGGAAGCCGGGCTTGTTTCACAGGAAAAATCACGAACCTATTTTTCAGTGAAGGATCCCATTCATTATGAAGATCATGAAAAATCGATTACGGTTTTTCCGTGTGATAAAGGGTTGAAGTTAACGTATAATTTGAGTTATAGAAGCGAGCATTTGATAGATCAACATTTTAGTGTGGAAGTGTCACCAGATATTTTTTTTAAAGAACTTGCGCCGGCAAGAACGTTTTGTTTGAAAGAAGAGGCTTTATTATTAAAGGCTAAAGGATTCGGCCAAGGGGCGGATTTTTCGAATACGCTGGTTTTTGAAAATAATCAACCGCTCGGGAATGAACTCCGGTTTTTCGATGAAGCGTGCAGGCATAAAATTGTGGATATGCTTGGGGATTTCTATTTGCTCGGAAAGCCGTTGCATGCTCATATCGTTGCGTGCCGGACAGGACATCTGGATAATTTAAAAGTAGTTTCGATATTGAAAACAAAAGTGATAAGCGAAATTATAAACAGGAATGGAATGAATATGGAAAAGATTCAAGAATTTCAAGAAATGGACGTTCAAGCGATTCAAAAAATCATTCCGCATCGGTATCCTTTTCTCTTGGTGGATCGGATTGTTTCCATGGTACCCGGGAAAACCGCAGTCGGACTAAAGAATGTCACTATCAATGAGCATTTTTTTCAAGGACATTTTCCGGAGCATCCCGTGATGCCGGGAGTTTTGATTATCGAGGCAATGGCGCAAGTGGGCGGAGTATTGATGCTCAGTATGCCGGAAAATCGGAATAAGCTTGCTTATTTTATGACGATTGAAGAAGCGAAATTTCGTCAACCTGTTCATCCCGGTGATCAGCTGAGAATGAAAGTTGAAATTATTAAGCTTCGATCAAGGACGGGGCAGTGTACGGGCAAGGCTTATGTGGGCGATAAATTAGTCTGTGAAGCCGGAGTTAAATTTGCGATTGTAGATAGGTGATGAGGAAATGGACGTTGATACGAATAAAACAATGATTCATCCTACGGCGATTGTGCATCCCAATGTGGAATTGGGAAATGGCGTTTACGTCGGACCCTATTCGATTATTGAAGAGAATGTGGTGATCGGAGATGGAAACCGTATCGGTGCGCGTGTGACGATTGAAGGGCACACAACGATTGGGCGGGAAAACGAAATTTTCACAGGTGCTGTAATCGGTAGCCGGACCCAGGATAAGAAATTTCAAGGGGGCATGTCTTATTTGAAAATCGGTGATCGAAATACAATTCGCGAATATGTGACGATGAATCCAGGAACGCAAGAGGGAACGGAAACCGTCGTTGGAAGTGACAATCTAATTATGGCGTATGCACACATTGCTCATGACTGTCTCATTGGGAATCATGTGACGATTGCGAATGCCGGGACGTTAGCGGGCCATGTAATAGTTGAAGACCATGCGATTATCGGTGGATTATGCGGTGTTCATCAATTTGTGCGAATCGGTTATCTTTCTATTGTTGGAGGTGCTTCGAAAGCGGTTCAAGATATTCCACCGTACATGATGACCGACGGACATCCTGCTAAAGCGTATGGGTTGAATATCGTTGGCATGGATCGCGCGCAGCTTCCAAAAGATGAGAAAATTTATTTGAAGCGTGCGTTTAAAATTTTATTTCGCTCAGGTCTTTCGTTAAAGACGGCGATTAAGAGAATTGTTGAAGAAATTCCGCAGTCAGAAGCAGTTACTCGTTTGGTCGAATTCCTGAAAAAGGCCGAACGGGGAATATGCAAGTAATTCACTCATAAGTCAGGTAAAAATCCTCAAGGGCTATTCACTTTTCATTATTTATTCAATCGCAAGTGGTTATTAATAAGTGACTTGTAGTATATTCCAATAATGTTATTTAAAAATTAATTTGTATACAAAAATGTAACGTGGTAAAATCTACATTATTGTAGATATTTGAATTTGATTCGCCAAAGAATATGAGGATTTAAATATGGTTAAAAATATAGGATTGATTGCGGGAAATGGACGGTTGCCATTTTATATATTGAAAGAAGCAAGAAAACTGGGACTGAAAACGATAGTTTGTGCGCTTCGTGGAGAGGCCGAACCGGAACTCGAGAAAATTGCAGATTCTATTGAATGGATTCGAGTCGGTGAATTGGGGCGGCTTGTAAAATTTTTTAAACGAGAAAATGTTGAAAAAACAATGATGGCCGGAAAAATTACAAAAACAAATCTTTTCAAGGGCGAAGTTCGGCCGGACTTTGACATGATCAAGGTGCTTGCGATGACGAAAAATCATAGCGATGACACACTCCTTGGAGGGATCGCTAAGTTTCTAAATGAAAAAGGAATTGAACTCCTTGATTCCACGACTTACTTAAGCGAGGATATGTTGCCGCCCGAAGGAGTATTGACCAAACGGAAACCGAATGAGAAAGAGATTAAAGATATTGAATATGGCGTCTTTCTTGCGAAAGAAATGGGGAGGCTTGATATTGGACAAACAGTCGTTGTCAAAAATCAAGCAATTCTTGCGGTGGAAGCAATTGAAGGAACGGATGAAGCCATTCGCCGCGGCGGGAAATTAGGAAATGGCGATGCAATTGTTGTTAAAGTGACTAAACCGAATCAAGATATGCGGTTTGATGTTCCGGCGGTTGGTTTAACGACGATTGATGTCATGATTGAAACGGGAGCTAAAATATTGGTGTTTGAAGCGAAAAAAACAATTGTGTTAGATCGTGCAGAGCTTGTGAAACGGGCAAACGAGAACAAAATTTGTTTAATGGCAAAGAAAATTTAAACTTATGAAACAAGAAGCGGTAGGTTCTGAAAATATTAAATTGACGGCGCTGACGGAAATTCTACAGGCGATTTCGTCGACACTTGACTTGAAAACGGTGATGAAGAAAATTCTGCCGGTTTTACATGAACATTTAGGAATGCACAGAGGGACGTTGACACTTCTTAATCCCGAAACAAATGAGCTTTCAATTCAGGAAGCTTATGGTCTCGAGAATGCTGAAATAAAAAGGGGAAAATATAAGTTAGGTGAAGGGGTCACAGGCAAGGTTGTTGCTACGGGGGAGCCCCTTGTGGTTCCGAATATCGGTGAAGAACCTCTTTTTCTCAATCGCACTCAGGCCCGAGATGCTTTAACAAAATCAAAAATCTCGTTCATTTGTGTTCCTATTAAATTAGAAGGAAAAACGGTCGGGGCATTGAGTGTAGATCTTTTGTTTCAGGAAGGAACCGGTTTTGATGAAGATGTGAAATTTTTGACTATCATTAGCAACTATATCGCACAGGCAGTCAAGGTAAACAAATTGGTCCGGAAGGATCGCGAAGATTTAACGTTTGAAAATCTGCGGCTTAAAAATGAACTGAAAGAGCGGTATCGCCCGGTCAATATTATAGGGACCAGCAAACGGATGATTGATGTGTATTCTTCGATTGATCTTGTGTCGATGAGTAAAGCCAATGTGCTGATTCGGGGTGAGAGTGGAACGGGAAAGGAGTTGGTCGCGCATGCAATTCATTACAGAAGTTCTCGTGCGGAGAATCCTTTTGTCAAAGTGTCGTGTGCGGCTTTGCCGGAGACATTGCTTGAAAGCGAAATTTTTGGATATGAAAAAGGGGCCTTCACTGGGGCGACTGCGCTGAAAAAAGGGAAATTTGAGATTGCGCATACCGGCACGATTTTTCTTGATGAAATTGGCGATATTTCCCCAGCAACGCAGGTAAAATTGTTGCGGGTGCTTCAGGAAAAAGAATTTGAACGGGTTGGCGGACTTGAAGTTATTCGGGCAGATATCCGGTTTGTTGCGGCAACGAATAAAGATCTTGAAAAGGAAGTGCGCGAAGGCCGTTTCCGGGAAGATTTATACTATCGGTTAAATGTGATTCCGATTTTTCTTCCTCCACTGAGGGACCGGAAAGAAGATTTGCCGTTACTTGTTCAGCATTTTATTGATAAAGCAAATAAATCAAACAACAAGCAAATCAAAAAAGTTTCTGATGATGCATGGGAATATATTATGAATTACACATGGCCCGGGAATGTCCGCGAACTTGAAAACGCGATTGAACGGGCGACTGTGATGTGTCAGGGGGAAACCATTGAGCGAGAACACTTTCCTTTGGATTTGCGTGCGAATATCCGGCCTGCGGGAGAAGATGAATTGGAGAATGGGGATATTCAGAATTTGCCTAAAGCGGTTGAGCGGTTGGAGCGGAGGCTGTTGGTAAATGCTTTAAATCAAACGAAGGGGAATAAGCGGAAAGCATCTCAATTGTTGGGGGTTACGGAACGGATGCTTGGATATAAGGTCAAACAGTACGGTTTAGCATAAAATTTTATTCACGCCTTGGACATAATTGTAGAAATTTTTCTCAAAAATAACATTTATGTCATATGGGTTATAATAAATTTTATTAAGCAAACAATTATTTATAATTTTTATCTGATTTTTAAAATAATAAAGTTTAGACACAAATGGCACAGCTATTGCAAATTTATTAGCACTGATTCGCAAGGCTATGTTTAATCAGTAGAGATTATCATGACAAAACAGGAGGAGATAAAAATGACGACATTAGTAACAGAGAAAGATGGATGTGGGGATGCTAATTTATCGGCAAATGCCAAATCACCCGAAGATGTGAAGGCATTTATTAAGAAGAATAATTTAAAAATTGTGGACTTGAAATTTAATGATTTGCCGGGGCTCTGGCAGCACACCTCATTTCCAGCGGAAGATTTCTTTAAAGACAATGTTTGGAAAGAGGGGCTTGGGTTTGACGGATCTTCTATTCGCGGTTTTAAGAAAATTCAGGAATCGGACATGGTGTTAATGCCCGATCCCACAACTGCTGTGATCGATCCCATTTGTGAGGTCCCGACCTTGAGTATTATTTGCGATATTTATGATCCGATTACGAGAGAACCCTATTCGCGTGATCCTCGGTATATTGCCAAGAAAGCTGAAGAATATCTTAAAAAAACCAAGCTTGGGGATCAGAGTTATTGGGGGCCGGAAGCAGAATTTTTCATTTTCGATAGTATACGTTTTGATCAAGGTGAAAATTTTGGTTATTACTATATTGATTCGAAAGAAGGGGATTGGAATACGGGAAAAGATGAAAACCCGAATTTAGGGTATAAGTGCCGTTATAAAGAAGGATATTTTCCGGTTCCTCCGCATGATACGCTGATGGATATCCGGTCAGAGATGATGCTTCTACTTCGGCAAGTCGGCGTCCCGATCGAATGTCATCATCATGAAGTGGCGACGGCGGGACAATGCGAAGTGGATATCCGTTATTCGCCTCTTGTGAAAATGGCGGATCAGTTATTGATGTATAAGTATGTCGTTAAGAATGTTGCCCGCCGGCATAATAAGACTGTAACATTCATGCCGAAGCCGATTTTTAGCGATAACGGAAGCGGGATGCATGTGCATTCAAGTATTTGGAAAGAAGATAAGAACACGTTTTATGATTCAAAGGGATATGCGTTAATTAGCGAAAATTGTAAATATTATATCGGCGGAATTTTGAAACATGCTGCCGCGATTCTCGCATTTGCCGCGCCGACGACGAATTCATATAAACGGCTTGTTCCTGGATATGAAGCGCCGGTCAATTTGGTTTATTCGGCCCGCAACCGTTCTGCTGCGATTCGTATCCCGATGTATTCGAGCGCGCCGAGTTCAAAACGAATTGAATTTCGTTGTCCGGATCCAAGCTGCAATCCGTACCTTGTGTTTCCGGCGATTTTGTTGGCGGGTCTTGACGGAATCATCAATAAAATTGATCCGGGTCCTGCGATTGACCGGAATATCTATGAATTGGATGAGAAGGAAAAGGTTAATATTAAGACCGTTCCTGGCTCGTTGTCAGAATCATTGGATGCTTTGGAAAAGGATCATGAATTCTTACTCCAGGGAGATGTGTTTACCAAAGATGTTATTGATACGTGGATTGATTACAAACGTAGCGTTGACATTGCGCAGGTTCAACTTCGCCCGCATCCGCACGAGTTTTACCTGTATTTTGATGTTTAAGAATTAGTAGGAATTTATTGTTTGCATTTTGTTTTCTGAAAATGATAGATTCATCTTGTTTTCATATTGCCCTAACCCGACTTTCTCGTCGATTTACAAAAGCGACGAGAAAGTCGCTTTGGGCACAAATAATTGCGCCCAAAGTTTTACGCCCTTGTTAAATCAGGGCGCAAAAGATAAGCCCTGCGTCGCAAAGATACAAATCATCTTTGCACCGCAGCTCTAACGAGCTGAATTTCTCATTAGCGATAAGGAATCCGGGCTAACTGTTTTTCCCGAGTAGGATACTTTCATAAACAGGAGGAGAGGGTGGAAGTTGATTTTGCTTTGCTTGCTGATCGTGCGGATATTGTCAATGGTAAGCTTTATCTTTTGGGGGGCGCATTCGACAGCCTCTATGCCGTTAAAGTTCCCGTAAAACATCAGGCGATGACGCTGGCCATGCGTTTTCTTTTTTCTCCAGCTGAATGTGATCAGATGTATAAACTGGAAGTGAGATTAATTGATGCGGATGGGAAAAAGGTTCTAGCTGTTCCCGGTCAATTTAGCTTGAAACGATCGCCCAAGTCAGAAAAAGGTTACCGCACAGCATTTTTAACCGCGATTAATTTTTTCAATACCCAGCTTAGCACTTTTGGCGATTATTCATTTGAAATTTTCGTGAATGGTCACGGTGTGAAAAGTGTGCCGCTCCGGTTAATTCAAATGGAGCCGCCCAAAGAAGAGCCACCCAAACCAAAAGAAGAAGAAAAATCTCCGCCACCGCCTCCTGCGGCTGCGTGAACAATGACGGGTTCTAATTAAGAATGAGTGAGAAGTTTAACGACGGTTTCTGCCGCTCGGCCCGCTGCTCCGGCCAAACCTAATTTTATTTTGATATCTTCCAAATCTTGGATCATTCGTTTGCGGAGATCTTCTTCGTGAAGTAAAAGGAAAATTTCTTTTGCGATTAATTCCGGTCGGATTTCATGTTGAAGGAATTCAGGGATGATTTTTTTTCCGGCGACAACGTTAACTAACCCAATGAATGGAATATTCACAAGCCAGCGCCCAAGCCAGAAGGTGAGTCGCGCTGTTTTATAAAAAATGACAAAGGGTGTTTTGGATAAAGCGGTTTCAAGGGTAGCAGTTCCTGATGTGATGAGAGCCGCGTCGGAAGCAGCGAGAAGATCGTAGCTCCGGTTTTCAAATTTCTTGATCGGTAAATTCTTACCATGAGCATTCAAAATTTCATCGTACAGCTCGGCGGAAATGTTTGAGGATTCCGCCAAGAGAAATTGGATAGCACCGGAGGCGGAGCATTTTTTTATTTCCTGAGCAGTTTTAAGCATGTCCGGCAAAATCCGTTCAACTTCCGTTTTTCGTGATCCGGGGAAAAGCGTCACGACTTTCAAGCCAGTCGCTGCCTGGGGAAATAATTCTTTTCTTAATTCTATTCGAGGTTTTGAAGGCTTGACCTCATCAATCAATGGATGGCCCACCCACGTCGCCGGGACACTGAATTTCCGGTACATGTCTGCTTCGAACTGAAAAAGAACAATCATGTGAGAGATGAACTTCTTAATCACATGAATTCGCCGTTTACCCCACGCCCAAATTTGCGGAGAAATATAATAGATGACGGGGAATCGGTTGTTTATTTTTTTTGCGAAACGCAGATTAAATCCGGGGTAATCAATTAAAATGATCGCATCCGGCTTAAATAATTCGGCATCTTTTAAAGCCCGCTTGAAAATAGAAAGAAAGTGAAAGTATTTGATAAAAACATCGGTTGCGCCAAGCACAGATTCTTTCGTGAGGTCGTGGAGGATTTGAACCCCTTCCGCTTTCATCAGGGGGCCGCCTAATCCGCGAAGGATGATATCGGGGTAAAGTGTTTTTAATTTTTTAATTAATAATGCGCCGTGAAGATCTCCCGATGCTTCGCCGGCGATCAAAAATATTTTTTTAAGTTGATTTGTCGACATAGTGAATTTGTTCCGCACTTTTCTGTCATTCCCGAATGCTTTCCCTCGGTAAAGCGAGGGCCAGCCCTGTATTTCCAGGGTGTCGGGAATCTGCGAACATGGATTCCCGCCTACAGCATGCGGGAATGACAAAATATAAGGTGTAATATCACTCTCATTCAAAAACCGGTCAAATTGAGTCAGTTAAATATTCGTTTAGACTTGGATTGGTAACGGCGAATTCTGTTTGATAGAATCTAAAATATCGAGGGCCAGTTTCAAAGCATCCCGGGCTTGAATATCGGGTTTCCCATTGGAACTGCCGCGGGCAACTGACCGGACAAAGTGTTCCAATTCGGCCTTGAGCGGTTCTTCTTTCTGAATTTCAACTTGCTCACGGCTGATTTTCCCGCCAAAGAGCGCTTGCGGCAAACTGGCCTTGCGGTAAATCTGAGCTGTTTGTGTGATGTAATCTAAAGAGATGTAGGCATCTTCCTGGAAAATTCTGATTTTCCGCTGGCGATCAGGCGTGAGACGCGATGCGGTAATGTTTGCGATAGCATGATTTTTAAATTTGATCCGGACATTTGCAATATCTTCATAGCGCGTTAAAACCGGGATGCCGATTGCGTCGATCGAACTGATTTCAGATTTTACTAATTGGAGAATTAAATCAAGATCGTGAATCATCAAGTCGAGCACAACGCCGCAATCAGAAATTCTCGGCGAGAAAGGTCCCAAGCGGTGGATCTCAAGAAAACGGACATTTTTTGAAATTTTTTCAATTTTTCTGAAACCGGCGTTGTAACGTTCCAAATGTCCGACATGAAGGGTTAGATTTTTTGCTTTTGCGATTTCAATCAGCTCATCAGCTTCTTCGATGCGGCTGGTTACCGGTTTTTCAACCAATGTGTGAATCCCTGCACTCAAAAGATCACGTGCGACTTTATAATGTGTGCTCGTCGGAGTGACGACACTTGCGATATCAATTTCGGATAGAATGTCGTGAAAGTCAGAAACAAAACGTGTGTTTAATTGTTGAGCCAGCTCAGCTTTCGATGGATCTAAATCGCAGATAGCAACAAGTTCAACATCCGAAATAAGATGATAAATCCTTGCGTGTTCTTTTCCGAGGTGCCCGGTTCCGATAACGGCTGCTTTTAATTTTTTCATAACTTCATCGATTGCAATAAGTTATAAGGATGATAAAAACATATATTATCAGAATCTCTATTTTTCGTCAACCAATGGGAATTATCTTTCGGTTCACAGCATTGACAAAAAGATCGTGCGGTATTCTGCCGAAATTTGACCTTTCTATAAAATTGTCGGAACGGAATCCATTCGACGAAATGAGGACCATCCAGTTGACTCATAATAAAAGGTAACCGAAGGAAGTAAGGGGCATCGAATCGTTGCCTCATCATCAAGGTTACTG
>Ga0155201_150_pt1 | contig 56632 bp, 25 predicted proteins | sample RifCSPhighO2_02_FD_106169 | JGI IMG/M metagenome (GOLD analysis project Ga0155201, IMG submission 106169) | Omnitrophica bacterium RIFCSPHIGHO2_02_FULL_45_28 | reverse complement strand
AAATAACGATAGGAAAATGAAACGATATGGCTGGAAAATATTTGATCGTTGTTCTCAAAAACTTTTTTCAGTGAACCCTACTTATTGCCCCCGTTGTTGGGGAAGAACCCATTTTCATTAATGACCACCATGATTTTATCAATTTGAAATGAGTGCAGTCATGATTTCCGATAAATAACTCTCGGAACCTTCATAAGAAAATCATGACGGCGAGTGGAATCTCCACCACACTGCACGGCGGATCCGACACGCTGTTTGTTGGAGAACCACCGACCCAGGGCTTATGAGTCCCTTGCTCTACCCCCGCCATACTACATGGCGGGTCCGCCACGCTTTGTGGCGGAAACTGACATACCAATCATTTTGACGGCGAGTGGAATCGAACCACCGACCCAGGGCTTATGAGTCCCTTGCTCTACCAACTGAGCTACGCCGTCAAAATGATTTGGTATGAGTCCCCTGCGCGCACTTACTTTGCATTTAAAATACGATTCAAAAAAGATATTCCATGACCTGACTTTAAAAATCGTTCCCTCTTAAGCGCAAATCTTTTATCAGCACACTGTTCTGAATATAATAATTCAAAAGGACGATTTTGTCGCGTCCAACGATTCGCGCCCTTATTATGTTGTTCTAATCTTATTTCGGGACGAAAATTTGTAGAGCCAATATATCGTTTACTATTTTTCAAACTTTGCAAAACGTAAACATAAAACATTTTATTCTCAATCTAAAGCAAACTGCCCGCCACACTACGTGGCGGGTCCGCCATGTATTATGGCGGAAGCTACGCCGTCATGACTTTCCTATTATATATCAATTAAATTATTAACCGGAAGTCATGACTGCACTGCCATCAACTTCCTCATAATAAATACATGTAGTTGATGACTGTCCTTGAGCTACTATGAAGATTTTCATCAGAAGCTCAAGGGCTGACTTCTTATTAATAATTTTGGTGTATTTCAATGAAAGTCAGTGCCGTCATGATTCTTCCTATTAAATACCTTCGAGAAGTATTTATCGGAAATCACGACTGCACTGGCTTCTTATTAATAATCCCGTGTATATTTCAATGAAAGTCAGTGCCGTCAAAATGATTTGATTATGATTAAACAATTGGAGAATTCTACGAAAATTATCGGATTTGTCTATGCCTGTTTTGACAGAAAATATCTACGGAAGTAACTTCCTGACTTCCTTGATAAACCGGTCATCCTCAAATGACTTTTTCAAAATCGGCCACTGCAAGCCTTCCTCCTGGACCAATTCTTCTTCTCCGCCCATCATTCCGGTCAAAAAGATAATAGGAATATGCTTTGTTTTCGGTTCCTGTTTCAGACAAATCGCTACTTCCGCCCCGTTCATCTCCGGGAGAACAATATCCATGATAATTAATCCGGGCAATTCTTTCTTCGCCTTTTCAATTGCTTCTCTTCCGTCGTTCGCACTGATCACGTCATAACCGCAGCTTGTCAAACGCAAGGAAATCACATCAATCGCATCCTTGTCGTCATCCACAACCAAAATTTTTTTCGCCATCACCAACTCCTTGTTAAAGCGTTCGTAATTTTATTTTACCAATGAATCGCCTGATATACAATCAATTCAATTTGTCAGGGTTTTTGACACGATTTCATACACAGCACTCGAAAGTTTCGGAGCAGACAATATCCGATCCAACTGACTTTTCATTAGTTCTTTCCGCACAGGATCGAGCTTCTTGAATTTCTTAAAAGCGTTCGCAAGCCTTGCGGCTAAATGTGAATTAAACCGGTCAATTTCTAAAATTTGGTCGGCAATCATTTGATAACCCGCTCCCGACACATCATGAAATCGGATCAAGTTCTGCGAAAAGCTTCCGTAGAGAGCTCGTATCCGGTTCGGATTTTTCGGATCAAACAGCGGATCGCGCGCAAGCAAACGGACCCGGTCAATCGTATCTTCTAATTTAGATAACGATTGAACGGCAAACCATTTATCAATCACCAGCCGATTAGACTCCCAACGGGCTCTGAAATCGCGGATTGCTTTTTCTTTTTCTTCTGACTCCGTCTGGCAAAGAATTGAAAGCGCCGCAATTTCATCCGTCATGTTGGCAGCACTTCGAAATTGCTCATACGCAACCGGAATGTACTGCCGCTTTTCCGATGCAACCAAATAGCGCAAGCAGATATTTTTGTATGCCCGAGCAGATATTGATTGAATATCCAACAAATAACCCGAAATTTCGTTTAATTTTTGATACCAGCTCAAAAATAAATTTTCATATTTCACTGCAATCGTTTTCATAAAAAACTCACGCGCATAAAAAGCGGCTTCGAAATCGCAAATGTCCATATCTTCAACTATAACACTCACCGGCGGCAAAGTAAGTATTTCAGCCGCAAGCGCATAGTCCACCTTTTTGTCATTTAATAAATATTTATAAGCCCTTACGATAGAACTATTTACAGCAAGCGTTTCGTTCTTTTGATAATGAAAAACTAAATCATTTAAACATATTCGCGCAAGGCGATGCCCGGCTTCATAACGATTGAAACCGTCACTATCATGCTCAAGGAGAAAGAGCAGTTCATCAACACTGTAATCAAATTCTAATTTGATCGGCGCCGAAAAACGCCTCAGCAAAGAAGGAACCGGTTTCTCGAGCATATTTAAGAACACAAATTCTTCCCGCTCGTTATGAATCTTGAGTACGTTGGTTGTCGCAATTGGATCATTCGCCCTTCTTCCGGCTTGTAAAGCAATATCCTTTCCCTCTCCATCCAGGAATCCGACACAGAACGGAAAACAAAATGGCTCGGGATGATTCTTTCCGTGAACAATCGCTCCTTTTTGTTCCAGAATTAAATGTATCTCTCTTTTCTTCTGATCATATTCCACCGTCACCCGACAAACAGGCGTTCCCGGCCGATCAAACCATCGCTTAAATAATTGAAGATTTTCGCCGGATGCTTTTTCCATCGCCAGAATAAAATCATCCACGGTCACCGCACCGCCGTCGAAAAGTTCGAAATATTTTTCGATTCCTTTCCGGAATTTTTCTTTCCCGAGCAAAACCTGAAGCATCCGGTAAATTTCGGAACCTTTATTGTAAACCGTAGACGTATAAAAATTATTCATTTCGATATACGAGTCGGGCCGGGGCGGATGCGCATGAGGCCCGCCGTCTTCAACGAATTGAGCACTGCGAAGGGTCCGGACATCCGATATCCGCTGAACGGCACGCGATGTCATATCGGCCGAAAATTCCTGATCGCGAAAAACCGTAAGGCCTTCTTTGAGCGTCAACTGAAACCAATCCCGGCACGTCACCCGGTTTCCCGTCCAGTTATGAAAATATTCATGCGCGATCACCGATTGAATCCCTTTAAAATCATCATCGGTCGCCGACTTCGGATCCGCTAAAACATAACTTGAATTAAAAATATTGAGACCTTTATTTTCCATCGCCCCTTGATTAAACGCATCCACGCCTACAATCATATAGGTATTCAAATCACATTCTAAGCCATATTCATTCTCATCCCATTTCATGGCCTGTTTGAGACAACTCATTGCATGTTGCGCACGCGGCTCGTTGCCTTTATCCACAAAGATTCTGAGCGTAACCGGGCGTCCGCTTTTGGTCACATATCGGTCTTCAATCATTCCCAAATCACCCGCCACGAGCGCGAATAAATAACAAGGTTTATTGAAAGGATCTTCCCAAACAACATAATGACGGCCATCCTCCAAATCACCCCGCTCGATTTCATTACCGTTTGATAAAAGAACCGGATACTTCGATCTGTCCGCCGAAATCCGCGTCGTATACTTGCTCATCACATCCGGTCTGTCGATAAAATACGTGATTTTGCGGAAACCTTCCGGTTCATTTTGAGTGCAAAAAATATTTCCGGACTGATATAAACCTTCCAGCGCCTCGTTTTTATGCGGCTCAATCTCATTTTGAATTTCCAAAATAAATTCATCCGGAACTTGCGGAATCATAAGGGTTTTTTCCGTTAAAAAGTATCCGCTCGAATCAAGCATGACCCCGTTGAGTTGAATGGAAATGAGTTTCAAATTTTCTCCATTCAAACTAAGCGGAGCATTCCGGGTTTGAGAATGACGTTTCACTTGAAGGCGGGAATAAACCCTGGTTCGGTCTTCAAAAATATCAAAGCTAAGCTGAATGGAAGGAATTAAAAAATCAGGCGCTCGATAATCGGATCGATAAACCGGCTTCCGGGTTTCGGGTTGTTTTTCTTCCACTTTGATTTCCTCAAAAGGTCGTCTGTTTTTTGTCATTCCCGCCCTTAACAACTTATGAATAATTCATCGGAAGTTAAGGACGGTACTGACAACCTATTAAATAGTAATAATCTTTTCAATGAGTGTCAGTGCCGCGGAAGCGGGAATCCCGAAATTATGGATGCCCGCTTTCGCGGGCATGACACGAGTTGGCATATTCGCCACTTCAAGACGCTAAATAATTGAGAACAAGATAGGGGGAATTTTATAAAACTCAGGAGGAACCTAAAATCTTTGCCTGGTAGCCATCGATATGAATCCCTTTGATCAGTTTTTCAAGCTCTTGAGGTTTTTCGCTCGCCCCCAACGCTTCCTCCTTCGTAATCGCACCGCTTTCCCACAATTTGAAAACGGCCTGATCCATTGTTTGCATCCCCTCGTGCATTGCATTCCGCAGCGCCTGATTGATTTTTTCAAATTCCCGGTCGCGAACGAGTTCCCGGATAATTTCGGTCCCGAGCAAAATCTCGAATGCAGGCAGAAGCGTTTTCCCGTCCTTCGCCATGAGAAGCTTCTGCGCAATAAAACACGTAATATGGAAACAAAGATGATTCAGTGCCGCGTCACGCTGTTCCGGCGGAAAGAATCCGAGAATACGTTCGAAAATTTGCGTCACGTTCTTGGCATGAATGGTGGAAATCACAAGCCGCCCGACCTCGGACGCGGCCAGCGCAAAATTGAACGTTTCGGCATCGCGCATTTCGCCGATCATAATAACATCCGGCGACTGACGCACGACATATTTAAGTGCGGAATTAAAATCGGAAGCATCCTGTCCGATTTCGCGTTGATTGACGATGCATTTTTTGTCCTGGTGAAGGTATTCGACCGGATCCTCGATGGTGATGATATGACGATGCACATTTTCATTCATATAATCAAGCATCGCATTAATCGTGGTCGTCTTTCCTGTCCCGACAGTTCCGGCAATTAAAATAATTCCGGCACGCTCAAGCGCGACTTTTTTCACTACGGGCGGGATATGAAGCTCTTCGAATGAAGGAATATGTTTCCACAATCGCCGGATCACGATTGAATACGTTCCTTGCTGGAGGAAAAGGTTGCCTCTAAACCGCTGTTCCGTTCCCGGCATGGAAAACGCAAAGTCAACGCTCTGATTTTTCAAAAGGAGTTCTTTTTGAATCTCATTCAACACTTCCTTAACGACTTGGGCAGTGTCTTTTTCACTGGTTGGTTCAAAAGGCAACGCTTCAACGACATTTCCGACTCGAACCCGCGGCTGAGATCCCACCTTGAGGAAACAATCCTGCCCCTGCATTTCAAGCAGTTTCTCAAGGCATTTAATTAAATATTCCGGAACATGCATAAATAGATCCTCTATTAATTTGAAGCGATTCCCTCCCTCACCCTAACCCTCTCCCTCGGGGAGAGGACAGGGGTGAGGGAGGCAAGTTAACTTCAGAACACTAAACAAATACTACGTTTTCCTCACACTAATCCGAGGGCTAAAACCAAAATTAAGCCGCCCTATTTTCCGGTTTTGTCTGAAAATCCTGAAACGGACAAACGTAATCAAGCTTTGGGATAGGAAGGCGCGGAGCAAAGAACGTAGCAACTTCTGTCACCCCAAGCAATGTCCTTCCGACAAAATACGCAACACCGTCGGCAACTCCCATGCGTTTATCCTTGGCTTCTATCGGCCGCCGGAATAATTCCAACCATCCGAAACTGGCATTGTAAATTCCGCGCACAAGCTGACCGGTCGCTGCCGAAACATAATTCTCGGGGACTTCCTTTCCGCAAACCGGATCCGCTGAAAAACTGAATGGAACACTTACCAACATAAAACAAAGCATGATCACAAAAACTTTTTTCATCATCCTATCCTTCCTTTCGCATGAATATCCCTCTGATAATCTATCGGGATAAGGAAATCAAAGCTTTAACTCGCCGTCCCCATCACGCGAACCTAAATTAAAACAGGGACAGTTTCCGTTCTTCTGAAGTTACGGAAGCTGTCCCTGCTTTCTAAAATTTGGCATTTGCTATCGAAAAGAATATTTACTCGTTCTTGCCGAACGGCATTTTTAATTTGTCTTTCAATTGGGCAGCTGTATCTTCAAGCCCACTGACAGCATCCTTTAAACCACCCGCGGCACTTTCTAAATCTTTTGCTAAATTTTGAGTTCCCTCACTCACAGCACCGGAAGTTTCCGTCAAGCTTCCAGACATCGTAGTCAACACTTCCGTTGCCTGCTGTTTCAAATCTGAAACAGCCTCAGTCGCTTTTCCGACAGCTGCGGTTGCGAGCTCCTGGGAAACCGCCAAAGACTGCAAATTGCCTAAATTTAAATTAGCCAATGCTGCCAGCGGTGTCGACATCAGTGCTCTCGTCAAAATAAAGCTCACTAAATATGCCGGATTCTGAATATTCTTATATTCCTCATCCAGGTTGATATTAAACTCCTGAATAACCGGAATCGCTCGCAAAGAGTAATCTTTATATCCGACCTTCCCGATTTTGAGCGCCAATACATCAATTTGGATCGGCATCGCTTTTCCTTTTTGCTCGACCTTTGGTTTTTGAGCTTCCTTTGCCGACGCCTGCTTAACTTTTAACGCATCTAAATTAAGTTTGCCGTCTTTATTTCTCACAATGTAAAGTTCTTGAAGATTCAAGCGGATGGTCGCAAAATGCAATTTCCCGCTCAAAAGTCCCCTGCCGCTAAAATCCACAAACAGTTCGGGCATGTAGATCATCACAGGCTCGGGGCTGCCCTTTGGATTATAAAGCCTCAAATCCTGAATCCTAAGATAGGTTCCGCGCAAATTCAGATTGAGCTTTGACATTTTGAGCTCAAGTCCCGTCAAAAGCCGGACGCCCTTTTCGACGGCTGCTTGCATAATCACATTTTTGGTAAGCACGACGCCCGCCAAAATAATCGCAATAATAATTAAAACCGATAACAACTTCTTCATGTTATTTCTCCTCCTTTGAAATCCGGTGCCCGTTTCAAAAGCATAGACCCCGAAATGGAAATTTGTTTAAGTTTTTAATTTAATTTCTTTAAATGACGGAAACTTTGGCAGCTTATTTCCAATCAACGGTAATGCATACTTTAAAAATTCGCCGCTCACACTGCCTTTTTCCGAATTCAAAAATGATCGCGGCACATATCTTTCCCGGTGCGGAATTTTTTCAAGCGCAACAGGTTTATATTGAATCCTGTATTTCTTCCCGGAAAGCCGCTTCAATGAAACCATCACTTTCGACATTCCCTTGAGAGCCCATTTTACCGCAGAAAGTCCCGCTTGATAAGCTTCTTCTTGGTCTACCGGAGAAATATAAGGAATGGACATCCGCTGAATGGTGCCGGGTTTATCGAACCTGGCGCGAACATTTAAGTTCTTTTCAACGAGCCGGGCCAGATAATTGGCGGCACCTTCCACGTATTGATGCCCAAATGGATCTTTTACGAGGCCTTCCTTTTTCGCTCCGATACGGTTGCCGTGCACATCGCGAATGGTTTCTGAAATCACAACGATACAGTAACCGATCTCTTTATAAATGCGCCTCACCCGCTCAATGAAATCTGCTTCACTAAAAGGAATTTCGGGAATTAAAATAATATGCGGCGGATCATATTCGGACTCTTTGAGAAGCGCCGCCGCAAGCACAATCCATCCGGAATTCCGGCCCATAAATTCAATAATTTTGACCGGATCGACCTCTTTCATCGCTTTGGTGTCAAGCCCCGCTTCCTGAGTCGTAATCGCAGCAAAACGGGCAACGGAGCCATATCCCGGCGAATGATCCGTTTCCACGAGATCATTATCGATTGTTTTCGGAATGTGAATGGCCCGCAATTCATATTGTTCGCGCTCGGCAGCTTCCGCAATTCTGAGAATTGTTTCGGCCGTGTCGTTCCCGCCGATTAAAAACAAATACCGGATATCCCATTTTCTGAGATGATTGATAATTTGAAGTTCCTCACCCGGCGCTAATTTGTGCCGTGCCGAACCGAGCGCGGCAGAAGGAAGATTCGCAATCTGCTGGACTAAAGAAACCGGCTGGCGTTTGAGATCAATGAAGTCCCCTTTTAAAAGCCCTTTGATTCCGTTCCTCATTCCCCAAACATCGGAAATCGCTTTCGCGCGGCTTGCCGCTTTAATCACACCGGCCAAACTTTGATTGATGACAGCCGTACAACCGCCCGATTGCCCGACCACCGCACGACCCTTAAGCATCATTGATCCTCATTCCTGATTTCCTAAAATCCCAATGCCCAAGCACCAATGGCCAAGGAAATCCAAAAAAGATAAATTCCCAATTGCAAATTTTGAACTTATTTGCGTCATTGCCTGCCCGCCAAGTTTTTTGGCGGGGGATTTGGTCATTGGTCATTTCAATTACCACTTCTCCCAATGCAAAACATCTTTCAACTTGCGATTCTTTTTTTGCTCGACCTTTTCTACCGGCCAACCCAGCGGAATCAGACTAATCAGTTTAAATTCCTCCGGAACATCCAATAATTTTGACACATCGGTCACATATGGTTTTTTATCACCGGCAACCCAACAAGCTCCCAGTCCCAAATCCGTAGCGGCAAGCAAAATATTTTCTGACGCCGCACTGCCATCTTCAAGATAATATTTTGTGTATTTACAATAAACCGCAATACAGCATGCCGCTTCTTTGATAAACCGCCCGTATTCGGCAATCTTGCTGAGTGAAGAGAGCGTTTCTTTGTCCGTGACAACAATAAACTCCCAAGGTTCAATCGCACGCGCAGTCGGCGCCCGGCGCCCGGCATCAATCAGTTTTTCGATCATGTCCTTTGGAATGGCTTTGGAAGTGTATTTCCTGACACAGGCTCGCGCGGATATACAGTTAAGGGTTTCCATAAAAACCTCAAATGATAGAAAAATTTTCGAAGGCAACTGTTAAATTAATGGGCTATATATTAACAGAAAAACAGCCGGGAAAGAATGATTAAATCACGTAGAGTTTGTACATTTTTTCAGCAAATTTTCCTTCCCCCCTTGCGGGGGAAGGTTGGGATGGGGGGATTCTGAAATATCACCCCCACTTTTCCGCCCAACAGGACGGTGGATCCGCCAGCTCTCGCCAAACAGCGCGGCGAGTCCGACGCGTATTTTGGCGGATGTTAGGTGGACATCCCCCCCATCAAGGGGGAAGAAAAAATGTTCAAACTCCAGTTAATTCACGGCCACCCTAAGCCAATTTCGAGCGCGCGCTCGAAATCTTAGGAGTTTTATATTGATCGTTTTTGCTTCCAGAATTCGGAAGGAGACACAATAGGCGTTTGCCCAATCTGTTTTAACGCCAAAAGCTCTTTATCGCCCGTCAAAAACATATCCGCACCAATCGTTTGGCAAAGCGCGAGTATTTTGCGGTCGGCCGCGTCAGAAAAATCCGGATTAAAGCGTTTATCCTCTGCAATGATAGAACAATTCGTTTTCAGATATTTCACAAATTCATCAACCAAACGTACGGGGAAACCGAATTTTTTCGATTTCAGGACTGCCTCAAACTCATTCAGGATATACGGAGACAACACCCCGATTTTTTCCTCCAATACAACTTCCAGCACTTCAAACGCTGTCCCGCTTGTCAAAAATGCAGCGATCAAAACATTCGTGTCAACCACTACTTTCATGATATATCCCGGTAAATATCCTGATCCGTAAAATAACCTTTCCCTTGAGCTACCGCTTTTCCTATTTCCCGAAGCTGTTTAAATTTCAACTTTCGAAGGTACTCTTGCAGAGCGACCTTCAACACGCCTGAACGTGTCTGCTGAAATTTTTTCGCCAGCCGGTCCAACTCTTTCAGTTCTGCCTCGCCAAAACTAATGCTCACTGGATAACGTGCCATACAGCCTCCTTTTGTCATAATTATTAATACAGCTGTAAGAAATATTAACACAGAACGAATGATACGTCAACAGGCCATGGATCGTTTGCACGACGATCTACGATGGACGAACAACGATATACGAATTACGCCGACTTGGCGATGTAGACATAGGATTGGAGAAAGTTTTCGATCGCCTCCGTAAGACTGGGAGGAATTTCGGAGAAATACTGGCCCTGAGGAATTAATTCTTCTTTTCCGGCAAATAAAAGTAAGAGTGCCGCAGTCAAAAGACCGGGCTCCCGGTTTCCGGATTGATATTTCAGCGGGACATAGCGGCTCTTCGATTGACGCAGGAAGTTTTCAATCTGATCCGCAAAGTGCGCTTTCACACCTTCCTTCGAAATATTAACGACTCCGCTCCCGTCAAATTGAAACTGTTCTGGATTGACCCGGAGCTCGACAACATCGGAATACTGTGACCTAAAGTTTATCAACTCTTGATAAACCGCGGTCATCTCGCGATCGCCCTGCATATTAAAAATAAATTTCACCGCTTTTGATTTCGCATAAGCAGCAAAGGATTTATAAAATTCCGCGCGCTGTGCATCCGACAATGCCTCGAACACCTCCATATCAACCGCCACCGCATACTTGCCTTCGATATGATTGATGGCTTGGCGGATATTGAGGTTGGGGGATGCGGCGCCACGTTGAACTGATATCGTTCCCGTGAGCAGGGGCGCGGTCTCTGCGCCAATTTCAGACGGGCGGGGTAACCCCGCCCCTACATTTTCCTGCGAGGACTCTCGTGCGCTTTCTCCACTCAAAACGGGGACAGGTTCTGTGTTAATGAGATCAGAACCTGTCCCCGTTTTGGGCATATTGAGGCGCACTTCGGACCGTTGGGAATGCCACTTCTTTGAAAACTGAACGAGGAACGACCACGCTTGTTGGTGCCCGGCGATTAAATTTTTGTCTGTTTTCAATGTGTCGATGGTCAATCCATTCGGATAGGAAATCGCGTGCACCTGTAAATGAGTCAGGGCGTCCGTCACAACATCAATGATTTCTCTTAGTATTTTTTGCTCCGCCGGTTTGGCCAGCTTTTGCTGATTAAGGTATTCAATCGCATCTTCCAGCAATGAAACCACCTTTGCCCATGGAAGTGTTTTTTCGTCTTTTTTCGGCTCTTCAACCGCCTGCTCTGCCGGCTGGCTCTTTTTTGCTTCACTGTAATACTGCCAAGCAAGGGCATTTCCATCCAATAAAGTCTTGTTTGTTTGCAACAATCCTTCCATGATTCCAACCTGATGATTCTTTTTCACGTATTCCGCCGCAGCCTGCATGACTTGAGCTGCCGCTGTGAGTGCTTCTGCCTTTTCCGTTTGTGCTTGAGCATCTTCAAGCGCCTTCTCCGCGCCAATATCGAGCCAGCGCACCGCATCTTCCATCGACACCCGCGCTTCGGCTCTTGCCGGAGACACAGTCGACGGCGTCAAGAGCCAAGCTGTACTCGCAGCAACATTTCCATCAATAGGCAGCTGCGAGTGCGCTTCGGAACGCCCGGGATTTATTTGATGCGCATCTTCTATATATTTACGAGGGCCTGTTAACGTGATATAAATCGCATCGTCACGTTCGTCAAGTCCGATGATAGCAATACTAAGATGTCTTCCTACGGAAATACTTTTCCCACTTACCCTAACGAATCTGCGTTCTGTTTGTTTCGGAGAAACTTTTTCGCCATCAGCGTGCAGGAGAACCCCTAAACCATTTTGATTAGTCAGAATTAATTCGATCGTGACAGGTCCGGCTTGAATGTCGCCGCTATGGACCTCCATCGTCCTGGATGGATAACTTCCCCGCACTTTCCTCGCTTTAACGTTGCGCGCTTCGGAACGATTTGAACCGAAGGTAATATCAAGATGCCACGTTGCTTTTAACCACTCGGGGCTTAACAAATTACCGAAAAGCTGCACGACAGATTCCCGATTGAGAATTGCGCCGGTTGCCAAATTTTGCGCCAACGGAGAAAGTTCTGTGCAGCCCGAAAAACCCGCCAAAGCAAATCCGAATACTAATTTCGAAAGGTTTCTCTTTACAGACCGCGCTTCGGAACGGTTTGCATCATTTAAAAATTGCTGTCGGAGCGCTTGAATCATTTCATGAAGCGCTTTTGTCTGTTCTCGGTTCGGAAGTTGGAGAAGCCGATCTATCGGCATATCCAAAATAGATTGACCAGCCGCCATTTCCAGATTTGCCGGTTTTGCCGCCAGCGGAACGCTTGCAGGCCGATAAATTGACAAATCATCACTGCCGGCCGGAAATCCCCGGCCCACAAAATCTTGCTGTTTCGCCAAAATCGTGTCCGCCTGTTTCTCCAATAAAATCAAATAGCCCTGAATCGCTTTAAAAATGGGCCTCTTAATCTCTTTCGCCATTTTGTCCAGCACATCCAAAAGGTCCTGGCGCGCATTTGGCATATCTTTTGCGCCATCCGAACGCAAAAATCCTTCAAGTATTTCGCCGACAAACACAACCGCGGCAAGATCAGGAAGGCCTTTTTCGTAAAGGCTTTCGCCGCCTTTTCTGCTTTTCAATTCCGGAGCAAAATTTGCAGAAAAATGCGCAAGCCATGGTTTCGCCATCGGACTAAGCGTATCGTCAACTTCCGGTTTCACCAGCGTAAATAAATATTTAATCCATTCCACCAAATCATCCCGGCTGGTTTCCTGAACGGCCGGCACATCGGCCCCCTGTATTTTGACAAGGTCTACGATATGCGTCGTCGCTTTATCGCGCCGTTTCAAAGCGTGTGCTGTGTCATAGAAAAACGCAGGCATAAGAGCCCCTACTATTTCACTGACAGAATGAGCACGGGAGTGTTGAAGCGCCCGGTTAAACGATTCTTCCGCTTTTCCGTCGACCAGCCGATAACCCGCCCCTCCCGCAAGCGTCAGGCGCGACTGAATCCCGCGAGGTTCGGTTTCAACAACCGCTCCTGTTTCCTTTTGAGGACCCGACAACCGCGACAAGGTATCTAAAATTGTAGCCCAACCGAATGAACGCGCCGGTGCCGGAGCTGCGTGTGATCCCGTTTTCGGAACTTCTAAAAAGATGCCTCCTCGCGAACTGACAACAGTTTCCCCTTCAAGAAAACTATGCACTCCACCGTGCGCTTCCCGGACTATCTTGCGCAACACTTCCTGCCGAGCCCAAACAAGCGGTGTGCTTCGCTGGAGCGCAAATTGAATCATTTCATTTTCATTGAATTCAGCGGACTGAATATGATCACGAACAGCTCCAAGGACTGTTCGGATTTGTGGAAATACCATTTTAGGCGTGATATTCGAAAACGCTTTGACGATCTTCGCCCGAGCTCGTTCTACGTTTTCCAACTTCCAGAAATAATTTTTCAGAAAGCCGGTAAAAAGCTCCGCAAGTTCTTCTTCGAGATTCCGGCGCAACTCGCGTTGGCTCCGGATGGATTGCATTTCGGTCAAAACCGAAAACAACGATTTTAAAATATTCGCAATCACATTCGCCGCTTCAAAATCACTCAGAACACTATTTTCAACAAAAGAAGCCAACCGGTCACTCAAGGCCTCTTCAGCCCCGCGAAGACTTCCGTGATGATCCGCCGCATATTGCCGCAACTCATCGATAAAAAGCAAAGCGGTACCTGATTCATCCACTTGCCCAAATTGTTCCAAGGCCCCGGACTGAAAAACCGGCAATACAACAATCGCCAATTTGACTTCGCCTTCCGCGGAACGATAAGGCGCCATTTTGACATCATAGGTCGCAAGATTAAGGTCGCGATCACGCTCTTTCAAAAACGGCATCACGTTTTCCGTAATAAATTTTCGCCATGCCGCTTCCCTTCCGTTCATATCTTCACCGGCAGGCAATTCAAATTTGAAAGACGGCGGCATTTCACGGTCGGACGTCGCTTGTGCTTCATATTCCGGAAACATGAGCCGTACAATTTTGCTTTGTTCAAGAATTTGCTGCCGCATTTTGTCTTTCCCGAGTCCAAGAGAAATAAGCCCCGCCTGCAACCTCAGAATCAGCGGATCGTTAATTTTCACTCCGTCATAGAATTGACTGACAGGAATCCAGTGCATTGTTTCCCGTAGCCATTCGAGCCGTTCAAAACTTTCAGACTGAATCCGCGGCGTTGTTTCCGCGTTCCGGGCCTCGGCCCTCGCAGTAGCACCGCTTGGTCTTCGCCACGGCTGCGAGGACTCTCGTTCGCTTTGATTAATGCCCGCTTGGGCGCTATTCATATTGAGGCGCACTTCGGAACGGGTTTCCAGATCGAGCATCGTCAGCGAGATTAATTGAAGCGCTTTTTTGACGGCCACTTTGTTCTGATCCGTAACGGGGAGAGAAAAACCAAACTCACGAAGAATTGATTGAAGTTCAAAAACTTGCTGCTCTTCGAGCCCCAGCATTGACATATCGGTCAATTCTCCGGCTGCCAATGCATCAACTTTCTCTGAAGACAACTTGTAACTGATCAGCCGGCCCGCCGCGATTTCGGCCACCTGCTTCATCCGGTTTGCAAGATCGAAAAGAATCGAAGCAGCCTCCTCCATTTGCTCCATCTGCGGACGATTTAAACCTATCATCTCGTCATACTTAATTTCCGCAAATTCGAGAAAATCTTTCAGCACCTGTTCCGACTCGACATCAAACTGGTCGTTACTATACCTTTTACTGTGATAATCTTTCGCCCGAGTTAAAATTTTAGCAGGCTCTATGCCAAGCACCAGCAACTGATTTGCCGTTTGACGGAGTTGAGGCCAAACGCCTTCCTCGACAAATTGAACGTTTACAGCTTGTCCTTCAAAAGCGAATGTTGTTCTCAAACTCTTAATATCAGCATTCGTTCCGCCCAGGGTGACTGCTTTAATTCTTGCCCCCCTTGCTCCCGAAAGAGTCTGAATTGCGGTAACGATTCGGTTCAACCATTCATCCTCCACCGCAACCGTATAGCTGATCCCTTCTCCCTGGAGCGCACCCAAGGATGGCCGCACCAACTTGTTTGCTCTCTCTTCCGGCATAAAATCCGTCAGAATCGTCCACTTCGACCGCGCTTCGGCTCTTGCCGGAGACACAGTCGACGGCGTAAAGAGCCGAGCTGTACTCGCAGCAACATTTCCATCAATAGGCAGCCGCGAGTGCGCTTCGGCCCTCGCCGCACCTGCGGCGGCAGTTTCGAGTTCCGAGTTTCGCGTTTCAAGTTGTTTGTCGCTTAACTCGAAAATAGAAACTTTAAACTCGGAACTTTTCCCACGCACTTCGGAACGTTCAGTTTCTATCGTGAAATATTGTCCCTTTGCCCGTTTATCCGCTTCCGGAATAGCGGCGTGGATAGCGGCTTCAAAGATTTCCGACCATTTTTCTGTCGTTACGCCCATTTCGTTCCGTTTTTGAACGAGCATTTCGCCCAAAACTTCCCTAAATAACGCTACCCGCGCTTGACGGGTAGCATCGTGCTTAATTTCATCCTTCGTCACCTTCATATGAATAAACCACTCGCCCGTTTCATTTCCGGAATTAAGTTTAATATGAATTCGCGATACAAGCTCGCCATCCCGCATACCGGGTGTTCTGCGTTCTATTTCATAACGTGGAATCTCAGCACTCAACCCCACTCCTTTGACCATCACAAGGCCGTACGGTTTGCCTGCCGCAGCTACAAGGCTTTCCAATGAAATACCATCTTTTACACGGGAAATTGTCTCTTTCAGTTTCGCCGAAAACTGTTCGATGAGGCCGTCGACTTGCCCTTCCGGCACACGCGTCTCCGGCTTCAGCTGGAAGGTCCTAAGCTTGCCCGGCAATCCTTTGACAACCACTTCCAAATAAACGGGTATCAACGCCGACCCTTTAAGGCGTTCTACGGTAAATGTTGGAGCAGTCCCTGCGGATGATTGCGTAAAAGAAGGTGCTCCTTTCAGCGGAACAACAGGAGCACCCTTTGATGGCTGCACTGGTTCTGCTGGTTCTCCCGGTTTTACCGGTGTTGTCGGGGACGGAACATTTGGATCGCGTCTTTCAACTTTTACCACAGGTGCCGGCTTTAATTCTTGATCAGCACGCGTCGCCGCCGGAGTCTCTCCGTTCACCGGATACCGCTCAAGCTCTTTCCGGACAACTCGTCCGCTCGCAAGTTTGGCAACCGCCCAAATCGTGTGAGAATAACCCAACGGCAGACTCCGTCCGCTCAGCGGACCAATCCGGCGATTAAACGCTTCAAGCGCCTTAAGTGCACCGTCGATTTCAGAAAAACCGTGCTGTTTCAAACGCAGCAACACTTTGGAGTCGGTGACGCTCTCCCCCTCATGAAGCATTTTAAATAAAGCGATCAGCGCATCAAAATCAGAACGTCCGATTCCGGCTTTCATAGCCGCATCCACCACGGCCGGAAATTTTATGTCCGCTTCTTTTTGACGTGCAAGCCGCGTGGCATACGTTTGAATAAACGCATCAATCTGTTCCGGTTTGGCCAAAGCAGCGTGAATGACAAGCCACATCCAGATCGAGATTCCCACTTCGCGATCGGCGTCACTCAACGGATAGCGCTCGTGATAAAGCCGCGTGGGAAGAATCCGCTCAAAACTTCCAGTATCTTCAGCGGAACCGCCCGAAGACAAGACAGCCGTAAAATCAAGGCGCGCCGCCAAACCGGAACCTGAGTCACCGTCCTCACGGGACACTTCGGGTTCCGCCGTCAAATCCAATCGGGGAGAATCCGGATAAAATAACCGGGCATCAATCCCCGCGTAATATGCAATCACCGATTTCAACTGCTCGTCACTCAAACCGACTGCCAGTGAGCGTGCAATCAGCAGATTCAGTTCTCTTTTTAATACATCCTGCTGTTTGTGCCTCAGTGTCCGATATACACCATTGAGTTGATCGGCAGGAAGCTGCGGATCCGTGGGTTTGGTCAATAGTGTTGTCAGAAATTCTGGACGCTGATCACTCATGTGAGCGACGAGTTTTGCCAAACGGCCGGCTTCTCCTTGAATAAAATCTTCTTCGTTGCGGACTTCGGATCGACGAACGGATGCCGTTTCTGAACGTAGGGGCGCGGTCTCCGCGCCCATTTCAAACGGGCGGGGTAACCCCGCCCCTACATTTTCCATTTTGGCGTCACGAAGATGTCTTTTGATCAGTTTTCTTCTTTGTTTTAATGTCCGGATTTGTTGATTTATTTTGGCTGCTTCAGGCTCCAAATCATCAATAAATGCATGGGCTCTTCCTTTCGGAAAATTGGTTTCTCTTTGCCGAACCAAATCCGAAATCCGCCTTCTTAAATACACCAACTCATTTTCCAAATGATATATTCTTGTATCTTTCGCCGGGGAAATTTGATTTTCAACGGGACGGACTTCTGCCCTCGCTTGATTAGCGTTTACAGAAAAGGGGACAGGCATATGACTCAAAAGAGAACGATTGCCTGTCCCCTTTTCTGCTCCCTCTACGCTATACGCCGTACGCTCGCCCGTTCGCACTTCAGAGCGTTCAAGCGATGCCTTAACCGTATCTATTTGCTGCTTCAGTTCCCGAAACTTCGATGCCAATGGTTCGACCTGAGCGCGGCGTTCCAGCGATAATTTTGAAATTGCGCCCGTCAACTTACGCTCAAATTCGGCCAGTTTCGAAAATGCGACATCAAATTCTGATGTTTTCAAACTTTGGAGGGCTTCAGAAAGCAATGCTTTTGCGCTCGTCATGGATAAGAAAATTTGAAGATCCGAATAATCCTTTTGCTGACTGGCCAATCTCCTCCGGAAAATATTGACTGCCATTAATTCCGCTCTAAAAGCTATAGTTATCCGCTCAACCCCTTCGCTATCAATCCCATGGTCATGGACCGCATCTCTCAAATTCTGCAGCCGGACGAGATGTTTTAGGAAAACTCCGACATGCCCCGTCGATAAACCTTTCAACATTTCATCGAAAGCCTGACGGAAAGCGTTTAAGTTTTCGGCTAACTCCGAAACTACTTTGTTGATTTCTGTTTCCCGCGCAAAAGACGGCCGGGTCGTCACTGAATCGCCGGCTACAATTTCAATTCCGTCAAATTCGGGAATCTCGTGTTTGCTTTTTTCCCAATCTTCATAGGACTCTTTCCATAACACAATCTGGAATTTCCGTTCATTCGTCAAAAAGCGGATCAATTGAACCGGCTTCCTGTATCGCCACGGCACAGAACCGTTCGTCCCGGAAAGTCCGTAACCGTGATCATACGAGCTCTCCATTCTAAAAGGAGAAATCGTCCATTTATTTCCCCGGTCGCCTTCCAAAGAAATCGTGTCTCCATCTTGCTCGAGCGAGACGCTGTGATGGTAGTCTCCCAACGACCGCAACGTATCAAACTCATCGAAGTATGTTTCTCCGGACGATCCTCTGACCGTGCGCAGGATTTCGCGGGCACTCACATCCCAGCTTTCAACAGGTGCAATCCGCGCGCGTGTATTGCCTTCGCGGGATCTCGGCATGGCGGCTTTAATTTCTTCTTCCCAGGTTCTGGCCATTTCTGCAAACACAACATCAAATTTATTTTCGCCGATCGGCCAATCATAGGATGCTTTGACTTTTGGTGCTTCCTTCTTCGGCGGTGTTTCAATATATAACTGTTTTGTGAGACGAACTGAATCGAAATCGGAAACTTTGTAATTGCCAGCCGGATCGTATTTCTCAAGTCGCTCTAATAACAACACGATAAAAGTGCCTAAACCTTCTCGAGGCTGAATATAATCGGTCATCGGATCCCATTCAACTGTAACGGGTCCTGCATAAACATGGTCTATAAATAAATCCAATGCAACAGCTTCTCCATTTGAGATGGCCGAAACGGCCGCTCCAATTTTATCCAAATCTCTCTGCAACATTTCTCCTTTGATCGTACCTCCCGGAAGCCCCATTTCCTGCCCCCGAGCTTCGGCTCTGGATTCCCGTCCTTGTTTCTCTTGAAATAGTTGATTCAAATTGTCCAATGCGGGCGCTATATCTGTCGCAAATTCAAGATGCCATATATTTGGAATTTGCGCTGTTTCGCTCGGAGGAATCTGCCGGACCACTTTCGCACCGGTCTTCTCATAGAAGCGAACCGCCTGTACATTTTCATCCCTCACGGTTTTCCAGTGTACTTTCTCAAATTTCCAAATTTTCGCTTTGGTTAAAGCGTGATACATCAGCCAAAACGCAACCGGCGTTCCCTGATATTCCGTATCAACCGCAAAACGCGAAATATAAATTGCTTGGCCGGAAGCATATTCCGGACTGGTGGTCTGATTTACGTTAATAATCCCGATCATTTTTCCTTTTGAATCGAGAACCGCAAAACTTAAATCAGGGGAAAATCCTTCCTGCTCAAGCATCTGTTCGACTTTCTCCCGCGTCATTTCTCCGTCACTCTTCATTAATTTCCACAAGCGAAGAATGTCCTCTTGATGGTCAAAATAAAGATTCGTCTCTATCAGTTCTAATTCCAACGTCTCACCCTTCACAACCATCGTTTGCGAATGAATATCGGTCGCGCGGGCTTCGGCACGTCCGCCTTCGGCGGTAGTTTCGAGTTTCGAGTTCAAAGTTTGAAGTTTACCTTTCTCGTTCAACTTTAAACTCGGAACTTTAAACTCGGAACTATCTTTGAGGCGTGCTTCGGCTCTTGCCGTTGGCTTGTACCATTCAACTTTGGTTCCGCTCTGTGAACCCAGGTCGGTAACCGCCATCCACCACTGATCTTTCTTTTTTACAATTTTGATTTGAAATGCGCGGCGGGAAAGGGCCACCACATCCGCAACTTGAAAATTATGTTCGCCTTGCGGTTTTCTTCCGACTTCGAAAACTTCTCCGAGCGGAATGGGCCACCGCTTGTCTTCGACAATCCAGTTAGTACTCCCGGCTAACGGCCTGCCCAGATTAATGGTAGGTTGATCGTTTTCAACATCAATACTGAATAATAACTCTCCGGAATGTATATGGAACCGACGGCCGGGCACAAAAACATCCGTGACGGAAGGTTTTTTCCCTTTTGCCTTGCCCAATTCAATTTCAACCTGAACACTTGCTACCGGCAATTTATATTCCTTCACCGGCAAAGCTTCCCCGGATGCTTCCGCTTCTACAAGTTCTGCAATATCAGCTTCCGACAGTCCGACAATTCCCGAACCTGATTCATCGGCTTCGTCCACGAGAACCGGTTCTTCTTCTTTTGTGGTAAGCGTATTGTACCAACCGACCACCATACCCGAATTTGATCCGAGGTCTTCTGCGGTAAATTGATAGGCTTCGCCTGCTTGTGCAATTGAAATTGTGCGTTTTGGCGAAATCTCTATTTGTGTCCCAAATTTTCCTTTCTTTTCCGCCGCATTCGAAACCGGACTCCATTTTCTCGTTGCAGTATCAAATGTTGCCGTTTGGCGAATTACGACTTCAGCCCCCTGAACCAACACTTCAAACCGGCCGGCCGCCGTTCCAACCACAATGGATTTCCCCGCGTCAAACGTTTCCGTCAACTTTCCACCTTTGTGGCTTCCGCCCACCTGCTTTTGATACCGCGTCAGCGTTTCTTCCGCACGAACTTCAGACCGGAATTGATATTTGTCAAGATTAACCTTAAAACGCGCGAGCGGCACGGATTCATCAGCAAGCACGTTAAGTGGTTCAATATCAAAAACGGATTCAGAGCCACTTTGCCTGCCAATCAACCGCCGGTGAAACCTCTGAGCTAACGAATTCGGATAAACTCCAACAGAGTAAACTTTAACCCCCCGCTTTTGAAGGACTTTAAATGTGTTCTCATGCAGCTGCAATGCCAATCCTCTACTGCGGTATCCGTTCCGGACATAAATTTTCTGACTGTTGGCCTGCTGCGGGTTTTGGTGGCCAATTTCAAATCTAAGAAAAGCGATTGCCGTATTATTCTCAAATAAAACAAAAATGTTTTTCCGTTCCTCGCCGGAAACATTCACCCATTCATCGGCAATTTCCCGTTGGACAGCCAGCCCCGGTTCGGATCCCAAAAATATAAGTCCCTGCTCGACAAGTCCGAGGAATGATTTCATCCTGGGCGACCCTTCTTCAAGCTGGTCGTAAGACAAAAACGTTACGTCTTGAACGTTGCTTTCAATCCGCGCTTCGGACCGCCCGCCTTCGGCGGTAGTTTCGCGTTTCGAGTCCAAAGTTTGAAGTTTACCTTTTCCGTTCAACTTTAAACTCGGAACTTTAAACTCGGAACTATCTTTAAGGCGCACTTCCGATCTCCCAAACGACGGCGCCGGCATGAGGCGTGATACTTCTTGATGCAATTCTTTAACTTTGTCCCAGCGGCTCGTTTCGGCGGCGACCCTTTCTTGATCTGTGAGACCCTCGGGAATCGAATAGGTGAGCACCAACAAATCTTTGTCTTTGCGCAAAACCACTTTATCCTTGGAATCGAGTGAGACTTGATCGACTCCAACGCGCCCTTCAAGCAAGGCACCAATTTGATTGTCCGAAATATGGAACTGATTGGCTCCCGCAACGCGCTTTGCGTATTGGCGAAATTCTTCCGTCGTTCCTATCATATAAATCTTCCGGTTTTTTTCATCTGTCATGAACCGCAAATTTTGCAACATTTGAATAGATTGATCGAGCTTCGTGCGTTCGAGCGTTCCGGTTTCAAATTGCCGAAACAGGCCTGTCAATGTGGCAAAAAGACTGGCTATCGTTCCCTTTTGATTCAAATCAAGCACAAATTTTTGTGCTCCGGCCTTATCCATACCGCTCAAAACAAGGAGAGCGACTCTTGCGCGAAGCGTAGCATCCTCTGTCGAAAATTGACTCAATTGAAACACTGCATCCGCGACATACCCCCGCAACGTATCCAAGGAATTCTTTTCAAATCGTTTAAGCTCTGCCACATCCGCGGTACCTGTTCCAAAAGTGCCGGGTTCTGGTTTAACGGGCATAGAACCTGGCACTTTTGGAACAGGTACCGCTTTTACGGCCAAACCTTTTTCAACTGCATGCACCAATTTCCCCAGAATTTCCACGATTTGACGCTGAATATCTTCTTCATTCGGCCTGAAACGGAGCAATTGCTGCCCTTGAGAACGAACGATCACTTCCACCGCATACAATTGAACATCTTTCTTGGGGCCGGTCCCTTCCAAATATTTCCTCAACGCATCAAATTGACTTTGGACAATCGAATCCACTCGGACGAGCAATTCCCTGCCTAACGCCAACCGGTCATCATACGGCCGCCTGTCATCGGCAAAAGCCGCCGCCAAACCATGTCGTAAATCATTTGGATCGACGCGATTTGATTCCATTTCGCCAATCACGGCTTCAACGTATCCTTGAAGGTCGCGCTGGATACGAACCGCGCTAAGGTTGCCGGAAAGCCACCCGCTTTGATTCGCAATGGCACGCAGAAAACGCCATGCAAAAATATTGGTAAGAATTCCCAAAACCCAATTCCAAAATCCCGGAAGCGGCCCGAGTCCTTCCGCTAATTTTTTGAGACGCGGAACAATTTTGCTTTCCGTTGCTACAAGCGGCTCTAAATCTTTAAGCGCATTCACGAGCGCAGCCCAATCGTGAGCTGTCAAACGTGCATCAGGCATTTCAAGAAGCGAGAGAATCGCTTCCGGCAGAACGCGTTGTTCATCTGCTTTCAAGTTCCGCTCCAGGGCATCCGACTCTTCCCGATTTGCGGCGGCACTCAAAAGTTCATCGCTAATTTCTCTATTCAGCGTAATCGCACTTTGCAAAGGTTCCATGCTTCCCGACTTTGGCGCATCGGCAATGATCGGCTCCAACGATTGCCGGAGAAGACGTAAAATTTCCATTTTCTCAGCCCGGAAACCGTCTGAAAACTGAAGGAGAGCGCTCTTCAGCTGAACGAGTGCGCGGCCATCATTTTCCGTTACGAGCTCCGCAATCAAATGCGCCCGCTCGGCATCTTTCGGATTTGAAACCTGCGACTTTTCAAATTTCCGGATCCAGTCACGATAATATTCGTCAATATGACCGCCTTCCGCTGATCGGGCTATAAAACTAAATTCGTTCATGAGACCGTCAATGCCACTCAAAACCAAATTCATGAGATAAATTGTTTTAAGCGTCGGAGGAGTTTTTTGATCCGGCCGCATAGCAGCCCGAAACTTTTCAAGCAGGACCCAAATATATTCATGCAGCGCTTTGAACCGTTCGCGATCCTTCTTATCCGGAAGCACGTCCTCCCCTTTTCCTTGTTTGAATTGCGTATGAAGGCTGACGAGAGATTCATATAATGTCCGCAAATTTTCGGTACCTGTTCCAAAAGTGCCGGGTTCTATACCAGTTGAGGCAGAACCCGGCACTTTTGGAACAGGTACCGTAGTAGCCGCTTCCAGCACAACCAAATGTTCTCGCAATTTCACATCATGCGCATCCAAATATGCGAGTGCATCCTCATCGGTCGTTTTTTCCCGGGCTTTTACATTTGCCGCGAGTGCATTTTGAACGCCTTCAATTGAGTTGGGAAGACCGGGAATTTGGCGGACAATTTTTTTCTTAGGCGCCGCCGGTTTAGTAGAAGCAGGGGACTGTCCCTGCTTTACCTGCTTTAGGGGACTGTCCCCTGTTAGAGCTGTTTCTATTCCCATTAATTTTTCTATTCTTGTTTTTACTGCAATTAATTGTTCACGAATAGATCGGGCAACTGCAGGAAAATGTCTTCCCAATATTTTATCTTCGCCAGCAAATCGAATAGCCTCGTTAACTCCTTCTAACGCCCTTGGGTAATCACCGTTCCTCAGCGCCACCATGGCAGTTGACGTATGTGTAATACTAAATCCAGATTGACCCAATTCGTCCGCCATACCTCTGATTAATTTCACTATTTCCGCAATTTCTTTCTGCGTATCAACAGCAACTGCTTGCTGAGTAGAAACAGGGGACTGTCCCTGCTTTAGGGGACTGTCCCCTCTTTTAGCCGGCTGAGCATGAGCGAGAGAGTCGATAATAAAAGACAACCAATTTTGAGCACTCAGAAAAGCGTCGAAAATAGGTGCAGTATGAATATCTTGACCTCTCGGCCCTATCTGATCTCGCCATGTGGAAAGCTGTTTCTCGATATTGCCAATGGTCTTAGATGCTTCTTTGTATTCGCCATCATCTATCCGCAACAAAACATGTGAAAGCGGCCCTGTAAATCCCTGCAAAACAGTAGACGAGAAAGGCAGGTTATGAAAGGCATCTAATGCATCCTGTACGTCCCCTCTGGCAAAGCCGATGGCTTGTTCCACGGATTCTGAAACGCCGGTCGGCACTTTTGCCGACTGTTGACTTTCCCTGGAAGCAGCCCCGGCCCTGACGCCCGCCGGTTCTTCTCCTCGGACTCCACTTTCAGGAAGAAGGCCTCCGACTGCTCGTCCGCTTCCCTTTTGCGCTTCTTCAATTGCTGTCTTTGCTTTCTCTAAAACACTAATAATTTTCAAGATGTCATCGCTTTGCGATGGGAACTCTTGGCCGCCCCACCAATCCAAAAATCCAATGATACCGGCAACACTGTCGTGCGCCATTTCCAAACGTCCCTTCTCCAGCTGAAACGGCGGATTCTCAAACAAATTCGCAAGATGCTCACGATAACCGATGATCATATCCAATTGCTCACTCATCACATGCGCATCTTCAATTAATTTAGTCGCTTCAGCAATCGGATTGTCTGCATTTGCCGCGGGTTTCGGTGAACTGCTGGGGACAGCACCCTTTTTTAACGGGAAAGAGGGCGCTGTCCCCTGCATCAGCGATCTGACAATATTTTTCGCTTCCAGAATTTGACTCATTATTCGCTCGGCGTTCATATCTCCCAAGGGAGCATTATCAAGAATGAATGTCTCAGCCGAATCAAGTCCTCGAATAACATTCCCCCACTCAGCAAAATGGCTTCCCACTTGCGCTACGGCACACTTTTCATCAAGCAGGCGACTTGTACCTGCACCTCCCACATTCAACCAAGAACTACTTTTTCTTATCTCTGCAACCAACACATTCAGACGCTCAATTTGCGGATCAGATTCCGCGCGAACTTCGGCACGCCCGCCTTCGGCGGCAGTTTCGAGTTTCGAGTTCAAAGTTTGAAGTTTACTTTTTCCGTTCAACTTTAAACTCGGAACTTTAAACTCGGAACTGTCTTTCCCGCGCACTTCGGCACGTTTAGAACTTCCCTGCGGAAGTTCTAAAGTACTGCCTTCGGCTGCCCTCGCAGCGGCATCGCTTGGCCCGCGCCGCGACTGCGAGGACACTCGTGCGCTTCCTATTGATAAACGTTTTAAATTATCCTCAATGTTGCGCGCTTCGGATCTCGCTGAAAACGACTTCCATAATTTCCTTAACGCTTTTCGCTCGGCCTTCCACGAATCCTTCGTCGCTTGAGGAATCATCATTTTACTTAAATTACCGAGATAGCTATCCGCTACAAATAACTTCGGATAAATATCGCTTTCGCGCGGCGTTGCTTTCAAAATTTCCCGCAATACGAAGAGAGCTTCTTTGAATCTATTTTGATCTGTTAAAAATATAATATCTTTAAATTCGTCGGACTGAGAAAGAAGGTCTTTCACCGTTTCTTTCATATGCCCCATCACAAATGCTTGTTCCTCCGGCAATGTTCGCTGCTGCAAAAATTGTTTTTCCGCCAAAGCGCGCACCTGCCACTCAAGCAATTCCAGGACGTTCGCTACCAGCACAGGAGAAAATGGTTGCTTAAATAACAACCAGAGGACGACCCCGCGAAATTCATTTAACAAGCGTCTCTTAACTCTAATCCACGCAAATTCATCCGCATTGAGCTGATGCTGGATTTTATGCTCGTCCAGACGGCCTTCGACTTCCATCAACGCAATTTCATAAGGAATAAATGTTTCAATCGCCCGAAGCCGTGTACGTGCCTCGTCATCCCCAACTTTTCTTTTCCGAATTTTCTCCATATCTTCTTCGATCAATCTTTTCTTGGCCGTCAACCAATTTCTGGTTGTTTCCCAGTCACGGTCATGCGGAAGCAAAACACCCGGATGAATTTCAAGCCGGTCAATCACTTCCTGATAAGCCTGTTGATAAGGGATAGGAACTTCGCGCACTTCCGAACGCAGCTCTGCCGCAGAGCCGCCGATAGCACGTGCAATTAATTCCTCTTGCCGCGCTTTTAATCCTGGAGAAACTTCTGCGCCGTGAACGTCCGCATAATCCCGGACTTGCTGATCCCGGTAAGCGCGCGTTTCCCAAGCATCCGGAATCTTGGGCGTTCCTTCGTCCTGAACAGTTCCGGGGCCCTGCACTTCGGCTAATTTTGCCGGCGGAAGTTGGATTCTTCGAGTCGATTCGATTCCATACACATCGTTTCCTTGACGGACCAACGGCTGTTTTAAATAAATCGCAGTCTCGTTTGGTTTCAAATCAAGCTGTTCGTCTTCCTGCGCAATAACTCTGCGAACAACACGATTCGATTCATCAATCACCGCCCAAGATGCCTGATCGCCCGGGAAAGTCGTTTTCCCCTTGGTCCCACTCACTTTAAGGCGATCCTCTCCGTCAAATCGAACCAATTTATAGACTCCGCCAAGTGCTGCCTGCGGCCCGCCGGTAATCAAGTCCGCGCCGAGCCAGACGCCTTCTTCGCCCGGCCACGCAAGCGGAACGTTATGATTTAAATGCGCATCGATATCTGTTGTCGCGCTAATCCCTCCGACAAACGCCGAGTAAACCGCTTCTGAATGAGCAATCCCTTGCGCGCCGGCCAACTGGTCTGAAATCAAACGCACATTTTCGCCGTGTTTCTGCCGTTTGTGATTGGCCCAGGTAGCAATCAAACTGTTGAAATTGACCTTTTTCAAAATGAGTGTTTCGATGATCAAAATTTCGAGCGCAGATCCGCGGACCGTCAGAATCGGCTCGTTCGCAAATGCGACACTGCCGTCCGGAAGGCCGTCAATATCACCTTTGAATTGAAAGTCCCTGAGATATTCCAGAAATTCCTCGCTGAATTTATTTTGGCTTCTCAAATATTCAATATCATCATCGGTAAATCTGAACTTTTTGAGTTCCTCAAGGAAGAATTTAACACCCGACACAACAATCTTATCTTCGCCATAAGGTGGTTTCCGGAAGAAATAATTTGCGACGGATTGTTTCTCATGGATTTTTTTCGAGAAAAAGAGCTGCGCGACCGTCAGGTGATACATATCTTCTTCAAGGCCGGTATTTTCGTCTTCCTCGGGGAAAGCCGGATGCGCAATCGGTGTTTTAAGCCGTGTTGCCGGAAATACACCGACATTTTGATTGGCCGCGACAAAATCTTTTGTTTTCTCAACGACTTGAATGCCTTTTTCCGCAAACGACGCTTTCATTTTAGAAACGCTGTCCGGCGGAAACCCGACGTTGCGGGTCGCATCTTCGATAAATGCAACTTCGAATCCTTCTTTTACGCCGCCTTCCGCGGACCATCCGACGCAATAATCACCCGCAAGTCCGACGACGAACAAGCGTTTGATTCCGCGTTTTTTAAGTTCCTCCGCAAGTCCTGTCGGCCGGCCGGCATTATCAAAAAACGCGCTGTATGAATCCGTTTTCGGATCCATTCCCTTAATCACGGTGTACTCAAACTCTTTCTCGAGCATTCCGGGATGTAAACGGTCTTCCTTTGACCCTTCGACGGCATGATCCGTCCACAACATTTGTCCCGGAATTTTTTGAAGTTCTTCTTTGAGTTCCGCGAGTGTAAACAAAGCGTGATCGGCCAAATGATGTTCGTCTTCCGCCCAATCTTTCACCATGTCATAGGTCAAATAGGTAAACGGCGGAATATGGTTAAAGGAACTCGCAAACGAAAAGTGTCCTTTGGGATGCCGGTCAATCGAAGCAAACCGTTTTTCTTTCGGGAAAAGATCCAGAATTTTCCGGACATTCGGCATAATTTGATCCCCTTGATTCACGGGAAGTCCGCCGCGCGCCATGAATGCTTTTTGCGCATCGATCACGAGCACTGCATCGGTCTCCGGATTAATAGAAAGCGGATTGTGACGGTCTTCCACCGGAATCGGTTCCGTGTTATCCAATTGCTTGTGTTTCGGGCTCAACTGGTTCATTTCCGCGACAGCCCGTTCATGCGCTTTCCAGGGTTTTTCGACTCCGAATGTCCGCTGGCCCTTGCGCCAATACGGCATCAAAAGCTCTTCGATTTCCTCGCTATATTTGGCGTGAACCATTTCGCCCTTTCCGGTGCGAATATAAGTCGTCGTCTTCCCGCGATACCGCGCGCGCCAATAGCGTTTTTCATCGGACTTCACAAAATCGAGTTTCAGGGATGCTTGCTTGCCGCCGGTCACTAAATTGGTTCCGACACCGAACACATCGATTTGTGCACCCTTCGAAATCAAATCTGTAATTTTTGCTTCGTCTAAATCATCGGATGCAACGATTTTGACGTAATGGAGTCCGGCCTCATCTAACATTTTCCGGACTTGCTGGGAAAGAACGACCAGGTCTCCGCTGTCAAGACGAACACCGACTAATTTGTGTCCGGCCGCTTCCATTTCTTTCGCAACGATAATCGCATTTTGCGCACCCCGCAACGTATCAAAGGTATCAATCAGGAAAACGGACGAATCCGGAAAAATTTCCGCGTACGCCCGGAACGCATCCGCTTCGCGCTCCGGTCCGAATAATTGAACGAGAAAATGCATCATCGTGCCGCTCAGTTCGAGAAAATGCTGCTTCGCTGCCTTCACATTCGAAGTCGCAACCGCACCGCCGATCACTGCGGCCAATGCCGCAAGTGTCGCCGCTTTCCCTTCAGCACGACGCTGGCCAAATTCAAGAACACCGCGGGCTTTCTTGATCTGATCGCGGGTAAACCGATATAATTTTTGCAGCAATCCTACGGCCTCTTCCGTTACAAAATCACCGTTTGCCGCTTGTACAATGCGGGCCGTCTTGGTGGCAATGTTCGTGGCAAAACTGATTCGGTTTTTGATAATGTCTTCAAGAAGCGCGAGTTCTACTTCAGACGCCCGGATCCGCATAAGAGGAATCCCGGGAGAAACAATCCGGCCTTCCTGGAGCGCATCGATGTCACCTTCGAATGTAAAATTTTGTAAATATTGCAGAAACTCTTCTGAAAAATAATCAAGGGCTCTCCACCGTGCAATATGTTCGGGCGTGAAACGCCGGTTATGCACATCCGACAGCGTCTGTTCGAGCCCCGCAAAAACAAGATAATTTCCGCCATGCGGTGCTTCGGGAGCGGTTAAATCAAAAACCTGCTGGGTTTGATGTTTGCCTCGCTGAAACGCCTCGTAGGCCTTCACAAGCTGAGGCATGGAAAGATCAAGCGGTTCATATTTTTTGACAATCTTTTGCTCTGCGGTAAGAAGCTGGCCGCTTTTTACTTTCGCAACAGCCGCATTGATAATGTCCTGATGTCGGGCATAAAAATGGTTTACCGGGTCATCCACCCGGACAAAACGCGCAGAGCCCGGTTTCGCATCATCTTTTGCTCTTAATTTCAAATGAAGCGACTCTTCATAAGTAAGCACCCGAGCCAGCGCACGCGTAATAATATACCCTCCATCCGCATCGCGCCAATCCGCCGTCGGGCCTTGATAAACCACAACACCCTCCGTCATATCAATATCAGGACTTCTTTCATCCAGAGCTTCTTCGCGAAGTTCGCGTGTTGCCGTTACGCCAACTTTCTTTTCTTCACCCCATTTAATAAACCCGCCCGGAAGTGCTACTCCGCCGCCATCCGTCCGGTCAATGACAAGTACTTCAAGCTCACCATCCTTGTTATAACGAAGCACCACAGAATCTTCAGCCGGATTCGGACCGTAACGGCCGAGTTTGCCTCGTCCTTTCAGTCCGGTTTTCCACGAATTAACCGGAAGACCGGTTTCCGGATCAAATTTCGTCCACGGCGCGAAACGCATGATATCAGCACGGATTTGTGCAATCAGGCGTTCCCGTGCGGCTCTCGCCGCCACCGGAGACATCAAACCTTTCTGAACGGCTTCTTCAAAACTATCCAAATCGGGATACGCCCAACCGGCCGGATTGTTTTTTGATCTGGCATTTTTCTTCACCTCATCTGCCGTATATGTCGGAGGATTTTCTAAACTGCGTTCGGGATAATCTTTCGGCCGCTCTTTGTTCAAACGTTCAACATTCGCAATATCAACGGCACCAAAACGCGCTTCGGACCGTGCGCCACCCGGCTGGAACCCGAGCAATCCTTTTACCCGGATAAAACTCGCAACCGCGGGTGGAATTTCGTTTAGGACATCATTATTCCCGGCTGCCAATCCGTTGCGGATATGCGTCGATGAAGTTCCGGAAATCGGCAAATCAACGGTTTCAAAACGAAAACCGGGAACTGACGGCTGTGTTTCATAACCCGGACGCGGTACCACAACAAACGTTGCCAATTTTGAGAGTTCCGCAGCATCGTGCCAATCCGGCAATGTCTCAACACGGTCCCCGCGAATAATAAAGAAAAATTCCGTTCCTTTAGGATATCTTGATTGAAGTTCCCGCAATGTATCTACGGTATAAGACGGCCCGGGCCTTAAAAATTCCACATCAGATACGTCAATCCCCTTTTCTCCCTGCACGGCGAGCTTCGCCATTTGATAGCGGTCGCCCGGAGCCATCGCGACTTTTGAATCTTTGTCGGAAGTTGCACGAGTCGGAATTAAAAGCACCTGGTCTAAATGAAGTTTTTCCTTTACGCCGCGAGCAAGTTCCAAATGTCCGTTTCGGATTGGATTAAACGTTCCCCCCAAAATTCCAACGCGCTGTGGTGCGCTCGCCACCTGCGGCGACGTGACCAAGTTGAGCAAACTGCCGGAGGACAATGTTTGAGTCTCGCGAAAATGATTCTGGATCGGAACCCGGCGTTCTCTTCCGAACGCGCGCGGTGTAATTTTAATTCCGATCGCACCCTGTTTGCGCTTATATTCCGCCCGGTCAATCATTTGAACAACGCGGACAACCGTCTTCCGGTCGAAACCAGCCGCGACTATTTGATCAATCGATTGATTTTCTTCAATGTACGCTTCGATGATCGCATCCAGAGTCGGGTAATCAGGAAGCGAATCTGTGTCAAACTGGCCTTCTTTTAATTCGGCGGACGGACGGCGTTCAATGATGGAAACCGGAATTTTTTCTTCGCCGTGCAATTGGTTGTACAACCGCGAGAGTGCAAAAACGGTTGTCTTCGGAACGTCTTTAATCGGCGAAAAACCTCCGACCATGTCTCCATACAATGTTGCATAGCCTACAGCCACTTCGCTCTTGTTTCCCGTCGCCAGCACCATGTGGCCATTCTTATTAGAAATCGCCATGAGAATCATTCCGCGAATACGGGCCTGAATATTTTCTTCCGTCACATCGGCATTCCGGATGAGAATCGTTTCCGCATATCTGGCAAACCGTTTCCCAACCCACGGCAAAAAGCGTAACGCATGCAGGATTTTCGAAATCAATCTTGTCCTCGAACTGACGCCAAAAGTTGCGCTCAACGAAAACAGGTAAGAATAATAAATCGCCTGAATGGGAATCTCTTCGAACCGGACGCCCATGCGCCGCGCAACTTCTTCCGCATCCGACTGTGTGGCCCTGCTGTTAAACCGGGACGGCATCGAAACCGCAAACACATTTTCAGCCCCGAGAGCGTCAACCGCAATCGCCATCGTCAGCGCTGAATCAATTCCGCCGCTATCGCCGATCACTATTTTCTTAAATCCGCTTTTATGCACATAATCCCGAAGTCCCAATACCAACGCGTGATAAATACTTTCGAGGATGCTCAATTCCCGGTAAACCGGTATCTCGGGAAGCGCAGGTTTCATTTCAGGAGGGGTTATTTGCGCTAACGTTATTGGGTTTTCGTTTATGGGATGATTGGCTGCCGGGTTTTCGATTTTCAAATCCGTCACGACCACGTCTTCGACAAACTGATTTCCCCTCATGAAGAACGTCCCGTCCGGATTCGTCACAAAACTTCCGCCGTCAAACACAAGTTCGTCCTGGCCGCCGACCAGATTGTTATAAATCATGTACGTATTGGTTTCCCGAGCGCGTTTTTTCAGCAATTCCTCGCGCATATGGATTTTTCTCGCATGGTAAGGAGAGGCAGAAATATTCACAATCAGGCGGGCGCCATTTTTCGCCTGTGTCATATGCGGACCGCCGTCAATCCAGATATCTTCACAAATGGTAATTGAAAACGGAACTCCATTTAATTCGAAAATAGGATTTTCATTGCCGGGCGTAAAATAGCGTTTTTCATCAAATTCGCCGTAATTCGGCAGCTCCTGCTTTCGATAAGTTCCCTTCAATTGGCCGTTTTGAATCACAGCCGCGGCATTGTATAAATGCCCTTCTTCATCCGAGTCGACAAATCCGACGATCGCGGTAATATGTCCTGTTGACGCGACAATCGCTTTTAATACTTCCTGATTCTGCTGAATAAAGTGTTTCTTATAAAGTAAATCTTCCGGCGGATAGCCGGTAATGATGAGTTCGGGAAATACGATCATATCGGAGCCCTGGAGTTCCGCCTGTTTAATTTGCGCGACGATTTTCCTGAAATTTCCCTCTAAATCTCCAACCCTCGGACTGATTTGCGCCATGGCGACGCGGAGTGTTTTCGACTGTTGCGCTGAAGCATCCAATTTGGGGAAACTTTGAGGCACTTGATCCATACCACTCGTGACTACAGGTTTTTCGACTACAGCAAAAATCTGCCGTACTTCAGAACGTCCAGTTCTGAAGTGTTTACTGGTGTCGGGAACATCGGTTCCCGACCGCGCTTCGGCCCTCGCAGCGGCATCGCTTTGCCTTCGCCGCAACTGCGAGGACTTTTGCACGCCGTGATCAATGCCTGTCTTGGTACTATTTATATTGAGGCGTGTTTCGGATCTCGCTTTTTTACCCACCGTTACCGGTTCTGCCTCAACAGGCTTTCCGGACGCCCGGGATGTAGAAATGCGTGTCTTTAATGGATATCCGGGCTCACGCAATGCAAATCGCCCGTGCCCTTTGGTCGGAGCAGGCTTCAGACGCGCGGGCACTTTCAGCCCACGGTCCCCTTCTTCGATAGGCTCAATCAACAGCACTGAAATTTCCGGCGCACTTTCACTCAACTGCCCTTTCGCCAGTGTCACACGGTATTGACGACCCTCACCGTCGCGCCCTTCTAAGTAAAGCGCAACAGCTTCTATTGCTTCTTGATAGGCAGTCGTATGTTCTCCCTTAATCGCCAAATATGGCATTTCTGAAAAATTGATATTGGCCTGATTCCCATCTTCCGGTACACCCATCGCTTGAATTTTAAGTTTTGAAGGAATCTTTGCTTCCATCCATGTCTGCAATGCTTCGAGATTATTGAAAACTCCTTTCGTCTCGCGCTCAGATTCCGGCTGTAAAAATTCCATCCCGGTCAAAAATACTTCATTTGCCCGCGCTTCAGAACGGACGCCGCTTGCTTCTATATCGTCCGCAACCCGCTGGCTAACATCGTTGAGGCGATCGATTAACTTGGCGAAATGAGCATTTAGATCAGTGCTTCCTTCTATCGCATCTAATATTAAATCTCCTTCGGACTCTTGCTCCTTCATTCGATTCAAAATTAGCTTAGCCGTATCGACCAGCGTATCGGTCAAGATGACATCGGGATAACGCAAAAGGACATCGTCATACTTTTTCAAAAGGATCGCACGCATACGATAGTAAACCATTAACGCGTCTCGCGACATCTCTCTTTGCTGCCTCTCAGTGAGAGGCGGATATTCCGAAATTAAATCACGTCTTGCCTGTTCTGCGGATTTTTTAAGTCGTTCAAGCATATCCGCGCCGACAGATAGAACCGATTTGCGGTACATAGCTACCAAAATAGTGATTGTTAGAAACGCTGCGACTGCCAAAATCAGATTTGGAATAATAAATGCTTTTTGAGGCAATACGTAATATAGGAACGCTAACCCTCCATTAAAACCAACGAAGCCGATCGTCCGCAAAAACAATTTCTTATTATGGGCCGGTTCCCGTCTAAAGCTGACCAAAATATCCTGTCCGCTTTGCGAAATTTCATAACGCCGATTTGGTCGCAAACCAAGGTGGAACTTAATTTCTGCCACCGCTAGTTCGCCCAGAGATTGATGCTTTGCGTGCCCGTAATACCAAACCGGAACTTCTGCAAGATGAAGTTGGGCCGGCCCCCAAAAAACCCTGATACGGGTGTTCGTCGCTTTACTACCCAACGAAATCCCAATTTCCCATGCCATCGCATTGATTTCCATGGCCAAACGATCGGCCTCTACATTGCTCCTTGTTCCCACCGGCATGCGTGCGCGAGCAAACTCAGGAAACTGAACTGCAATCATTCTCTCTATTCCGAGAATGAGCTTCTCATAAGATTCCGGATCGTCAGAACCGTCGTCGCCAAGAAATACATGAGCGTGATATTGATTTGATTCTGCGGGACCTTGGGCTGAGGTCAGATACGGAGGTTCGCCTTGCATGAGATGATCGGCGGCAACGTCAACATCGGATAACTCAGTCGTGAATGTAATGTTTGCTGGATCGTAACCCATGAGGACCAAATAGCGCTTCAAGGCATCGTTTGATTCTCCGTGGCCGGAAAAACGAATTTTCACCAGATACCGCTTGTTCTCATCAAATTCACCGCGCACTTCGGAACGAGGTTGTGGAGCCGCACGATTCCAATTCGGATCATATTCAGCGGGTTGACTTGTCCAGGGTAATGACATCTGCTGCATCAAATCCTGTGAAATTGCCTGCTCGACCAAGTTTATTTCGCCCTGCAATCTGGTTTGAACTTCTCGACTTAATGCTTCGATCGTTCGCAAAATCGATTCAAACTCGCTCTTCGCGCGACTTCCATCCGATGCAGACGACATACTTCCAAACACATTCCAAAGAGACGGACCAAAAAAAGCAAATAAAGCGCCGTGTCCGCCTGCGACTTCATTCATATTGGCGCCCGGAAGCAGTAAATTTTCCGATTTAAATATTGGATCTCCGCCCAATGCCGAGAGCTCTTGCTTCAGTTTCGCAAGCCCGTCATTCGCACGCCGGGCTGCGTTTTTGGCTGCCGACGCTGCAGCGGCTGCCAGAATCCGGTACGAAAGGCTATGGTCTTCGTACTCCGTCCAATATCTCGTATGTGCATTCCCGTTTTGATCATAGGTCGTCTCGGATTTCTGGACCAGAACATGTGAATTCGCTTCTGCTGCAACCTGGTTCATCGCCTCCGTTTGTCTTTCGGAAATCATTTTGTCCAAATCTCGGACGATTTGGTTCGCCATTCCAACCACAGGGTTAATCTTTTGATTGAAGAGCGTTTGTAATCGATCGCGGCGATCACGATGCACTTTAAACTCCGGATTCTGACCGTATAATTTTTCGCTGACACGCCCGCGCATCGCCATATTTTTTGCGTCAAACAAAGACTGTTCGGGATTGCGCTCCGTTTCTGAAAATTCTTTCAAATCTGTCTCGGCTGCCTTCAGCTCTTTTTTCATGCCGCCGGCAAAAAGCATCGGCACCGCCTTCTCAAAATCGCCAATCCATGCGGTCCATTCTGCGATTTCCCGGTTTTCGCGATCAATTTCGCTCTGTAAATCGCGCAAACGGCGGGCTAAATTTCCTTCAAAACCCATTCGAATGGCGCCTTTTTCAAATCCGTCAAGTTCTTGCTGCCATGTCGGCAAAAATTCTCCTCCCGGCCGTTGATCCGTGTTTTGCGATATTTCATTGACTTGCAAATCAGCTGCGGATGCAATAAAAAGATCAAACGCCGCATAACGCCTTGCTAAGGAGAGTTTGTCGCGGGTGGCGTCATCTACTTTTTTAGCACCCTGCTTTTCCGCTTCGGTAATCCTCGCGATCATGCGATCGTGACGCGCCCGGGCATTTCGCGCAATCTGAATAATCCTCGCAACATCTTTCGTTTGCCGTGCTTGATCCATCTGAACAATGTCCTGTCCGCTTTTCGAAAAATCCCATTCTTTACTTCGCGAAACGGCGTGCTGATGATAGAAAAACCCCGCAACAAAAAAGGCGGCAACCATCGCTACCGTAAGAAACTTCCAATTTTTCCAAAGCGGGGCTTCTTTTTCCGCATCAATTCCAAATCGCTTTTGGCGCGCTTCGGAACGTTTTAATAATTCTGCAATGACACCGGCTACGAGCTCAATATTTTTATCATAAACCACTGCATGATTAGCTATTCCCTTTATCAAACGAACGATCTCCTGCCCTGTTGTAGCAAATTGTGTTGTGCAAATAATAACGGGAACGTTTAAATTTAGTTCCCGGCGAAGGTGCTGCAACAACGCATTACCCCTCATACCCGGCATACTGTAATCCGTTACGACCAACCCAACTTTTCCGAGTTCACGAATTTTCGCAAGCGCTTCTTCGGCATTGTTGGCATATTCAATTCGAACAGTACGCTGCAAATTTTCAAATTGTGCGCGATACAAACCTCGCCAAAACGCTTCATCCTCAACAATTAATATCGTTTGCAGAGGAATTTGTTCCAATGTCAGGCGCGAAGCAATTTCTTCGACCGTTTCTGCTCGCGCTTCCGAGCGAGCCCGAACGGCATCCCAAATCAGTTTCGAACAACCCAGATTGGGTGTTTTTTTGAATGTCTTCGCCCATTTGCTTTGCGCAACTGCTTTGTGAAATTTATTAAAAGCAGCAACGCCTTTGCTGATCCTCCGGTAACCTGCTTTCATTTCGTTCAAAGTTGATTGGTTCAGATTTCTTCCCCGCGGAATGTGCTGATAAAATTCAACCAGGAACTGAATCTCCTCTGCCGTCATGCCCACTTCTTTGGCAACTGCCAGGAAATCAACTTTTGCAGGTTCCGCTTTGTCCTGTGATACCGGTTGTCCGACTGTCTTCGCCCACGCTTTCGACGCTTCCTCAATCTCTTCATCCGTCATAATTCTGATATGTGGACCCGTAAATTTGATTTCCGGATTCGCGTCAACAATCAGTTTCGCTTCCGCAAGCGCATTTTCCTTAGAATCGGAAGCTTGAATTTTGTTATGGTCAATTCCGTCGATTTTCTGAATCCCGAATTTTTCCCGCAGTGCCGGCAATGCTTTTCTCAGCTTGTCAATGGCTTCGGGCTGGCGGAACACGAGCATGAGCGGGACCACTTTTCCCGATGTCATATATTTCACCAAACCAGCGTAAAACGGTTTCTCTTTGTGTATTCCGTAAAATTTCTCCGCAGTCGCTTGATCCACTGAAATTTCGGGTGCTTCATAAACATCAAATCCAAGCAGCCCGAGTTCCACGATGATGCTGTATGCCTTTTGGATTCCGTCCGGCTTAATCATCGCAAACGCCACGGTTCCGTCATTCATTCCGTTAATAAAATCCTTATATTGCAAAACTTCTTCTCGCGCTTCGGCACGTTTAGAACTTCCCTGCGGAAGTTCTAAAGTACTGCCTTCGGTTGCCCTCGCAGCGGCATCGTCTGACCTGCGCCGCAACTGCGAGGACTCTTGCTCGCTTCCTATTGATGAACGCTTTAAATTATTCTTAATGCTGCGCGCTTCGGCGCGGCCCTTGGCAGATTCGGCTTGATGTTGATCTAAAAAGCGCTCGTCAAAGATAGGAACTCCTTCATCAGAAATCTCGGTTGTAGCCGGAGCTGTCGCAACGGGCTTTGAAAACGGCAGAATATTCCCTGTGCGGCGATATTCGTCAAACACACAAAGTCCCATATACACTGCGAATCCCAGCAGAGGCATCAGCATCAAAAATTTCGCATCGCTCCGCGATAGGCGCGCTTCGGCTCTTGCAATTCTGTCATCCCCGAAATCTTTTGTCGGGGATCCATTGTTCATAGATTCCCGCCAGAAACTTGCGGGAATGACAGATTTATTTTCTTTGGTATTATTTCCAATTTCGCGCGCTTCGGCCCTCGCTTGACGAGGCATGTAAGCCAATGCCATTCTTTCTATTTCCTGTTCCAGTTTCCAAATTGCTGCATACTGCATCGGCTCATGTTTCTTAATCCAACGAATCAGCCCCGAGACACTCCATTCCGCCTTATTTTTATCCGCTATCCGGAATTTATTCGCTTCGTCTAACAGAATTCGCCGCAACAACCGGATTTTAAACTCAACCGACAAAACAGAATCTTTCGAAAGTTCGAAAATGGTTTTGCGGACAAGATCGATTGTTCCCAATGTCCGCTCGCCGGATAAAATCAACGTTACGAGACGGTAAATCATGGAAAACGGCTCGATTCCATTCAGCCATTTTACGAATCGCCTCCAGTCTGTCCGAAGCGAGGTGCCGTAACCATGCGGATGCGTGAAATACCACACCAGCGCAGATTCGACATTTTTTTCCAACTTGCTATATTTCGGAGTCCATCCCAGATAAGCCTGTGCTTCTTCATAAGACGCCTGAAGTTTATCCGGATCTCCGTCGCGAAGTTTGCCAATCTTGATTTCTCCCGCATACGGTTTCCCCGTGATTTCCTCAACTTGTCTCTGAATTTCCTTCGCCACTTCCTTATTGGTATAGGTTTCGCCGGTTCCCAGACTAAACGCATGAAATCTTTCTTCCTTGGATTTTTTTCTCGTGTCGAGTAATTTACGGAGCGCCAAGGCGTGCGCGAAGGCAAGATCATAAACATGGATATAATCGCGTTCATTCGTTCCATCTCGCGTCTTGTATTGATCTCCGAAAATCGTAACATCTTCGCCTCTCAACATCTTCGGCGCAAACACCCCTATAAGATGGGATTCCGGGTAATGATCTTCTCCGATGTCAGTCGCGTCACCCGCAGCATTGAAATACCGGAACGCAGTGACATTAAAATCTTCTTTCTCCACATACTCGCGCAACAAATCTTCCATATACCGTTTGGACCAACCGTACGGATTTTCGGGATTGATCGCGGCAGAGGAAGATGAAAAAACAATATCACGGACACTTGCCCCCTTCATGGCTTCGAGAAGCTTATGGGTATTGATGACATTATTGAGATAGTATTTAGACGGTTCGCGGACCGATTCACCGACTTGTGTAAACGCCGCAAAATGAACAACGCTTTCGACACCGTATTGTTTCATCACCTGCTGCATTTTTTCTTTGTCGTCAAGTCTGCCCGGGACAAAAACAACATTGCCGCTTTTAGGAAGCGATTCGCCGTGGCCTTGACTGAGATCGTCATACACAATCACTTTATGGCCGAGTGCAAGCAGCATCCTCACGGTAAAGCTTCCTATATATCCGGCCCCGCCCGTAACGAAAACTGTTTTCCCTTTTCCGAATTTTTCCGGAAATGCTCTGTCAATTTCTTCTTCCCATGTTTTGATGGACCATCTTTCTTTGAGCTCCGCGAGACGTGAGACAGGAGACATGTCGAACCCTTGTCCCTTACTCCGCGCTTCGGCACGTTTTGATGTTTCTGCCGAAACATCAAAAGTACTCTTGCCCGCTTTCATTAATGCTTGCGTGGACCTATCTTCAAGGCGGCGGACTTCGGATCGGCCGTATTCATTTCTAGCCCATCCGGCAAAGAGCGAGAAATCATTCCCATAGGGAACCCGCCAAGAGCGGACGACTGTTTCCGCTTCCGTTTGTATTTCGCCAAGCATATGTTGTGCTTCATCTAAATTCCGTGCGCGAATTGGAAAAGGTTCTATAGAAATAATCCTAAATGCTGCGGAACGAGTCGGATCGTCTCGGAAGTCACCCTGTTTTCTCGTCGGAATAAGTGAGAGATAGCTCTTAAAGGGTGATCCGGGCCATTTTTTATCAATCGTAATCTCCATGCGCCATTGATGCGAATCATTCCCCTCTTTATTGACAATAATTGTTTTGGTGAGCTCAGCGCGGCGATTCGCGAATAAGCGGCGGACATTATTGACAATAACAATTGCAAGATAAGCACCCGAGAAAACTGCAATCGGAACAGAAATCCAAAGTGCTTTGAGATACTTTGTACTGTCATGAACTTGATAATAACTATTTAAGTAATAAAGCCTGGCTGAAAGCAGCGAAAAAAGAGAAGAAATCGCAAAAGTAAACCATGCCCCACCGCGGGAAAAAATTTGATTGGATTGGTCCCAGGAAAATACCTGTTGTGTTCCGCGATGTTCAGAACGGGCTTTTAAGTCATCCGCTTTCGGTCTTCGGTCATCAGCCACTGCTACTGAGGACTGAGGACTGACAACCGACGACCTTGATAAATCCACAAGAGCGCGATCAATCAGCGGCAGTGTTAAATCAGGACTGCGTGACATAACATCATAAACCTGTCTCACTTCCGCAGAACCGTTTGACAAAACCCAGAGCGGTAAAACCCTCGAAGCGATACGAAGCTGACTGTTGATAGGAAGCTCGAACGGCAACCGGCCAACAGACATGAGCTGCTTATAATAACCCTGATGGCGTTTACTGATTTCGGTGATTTTGGGAGCAATGATTGCGTAGGATAAATTCTGTTTTTCAAAGATTTCTTTGAACTTATTTTTATGAAAACCACCGAATACGATGGCGGCTACTTTCTCATCCGGTTTCTTCATAAACACACCAAGCGGTTCTTCCACGGCTTGATCACGTGAATGGGCAATTTCATAAAAGCGCATCGCATTTCGGACCAATTCTTCCCAGAGCCTCGAAAGGACGACGGATTTGTTTGTCTGAGCGGAGATAAAACGTGCAATATTTTCAGTGCTTAATCTGACAAGCATTTCTTTTACCACTTCATATTCGGAAGGGTCGAGCTCGATCTCATATAACCGTTTCAATAGCTGAATCGCTCGATAATATTGGAAAGTTTCGTAATCGCGGTTATTTTCCAGGAATAAATGGGACACATCATTTTCAAAATCATTAATTTCCTGAAACAGCGCTTTCGGGTCCATTTCCTGAAGCTTCTTCGTGAATTCATTGTTCTGATCTTTCGCTTGTCCGGCTGCCAAAATGAGATAAATGCGGGGATACCGGGTGTGGAAGGTGGCATCGGACCTGTGCTCCTGTGCACTTGTGCCCTTACGCGCTTTCTCCCACAATTCCACCGCCTGCCCTAAATAACTTGCCAAATCAAGCTTTCCCTCATCAAACCGCTTCTTTATTTTCATCCAGTTCTTTAGCGGCTTCGGGAAGTTTTGATCCGCAAGCTTTTTAATCTCGTTCTCGATCGCCCCCAGGTCTTCTTTGATTTCTTTTTTGTGTTTTGCGGTTTCCCTGTACCATTCATTGTTTTCATGGTGAAGAGCAATCGAATCCGCGCCAACCAATTTGAAATCCTGTTTCCGGTTGATATGCGCATATTCCGCTCCGCCGATGCGGAGTTTATCGAGAAAGAAATAGGAAACTTTTTCCTTCATTTTAGGATCTTTGATAAAATTAAAATAGGCATCGGTAGGAACTGCGCCCTCGTAACCTTCTTCAAAAACAGTCCGAACGTTTTGTTCGCTCACCAAATGATTGATAATCTTAGAAATGTTTTCCTGGGCTTGTAAGGAATCATGGGCATCTTGAATGTAGATAATTGTTTTTTCGGATTTCCCTTTGTGGAATTCTTCGATCGTACCGAGGGAGGACGGGATGAATATGGGGGAAGCAGAAAAGGGGACAGGGCTCTGATTCAAATTGTCCGAGAGACCTGTCCCCTTTTCTTGCTGCGCCCGCGCAGACGGAGCATACCCCAAGATATTAAAAGTGGTAAACGAAAAGACAACAAGACTCGCTATGGATCGATAAAACCTACCGACTTTCATTATTGACTAATTACCGCGCCGCCCTGCAGAGGATGCAGAGGTCCTTTCCCTAAGGATTTATAAGGAGAAGTATACACGGTCTTTTTAAATATTGCAAATAAGTCTTTTAAAATGTATTAGTCATGTCTTAAGTTAATATGGTTCAATGGCTTACGATGTAATTCGAGAAGCTAATAACACACTTTTGTCACATTATGCCATTATTTAGCGCCATGTCTTATTTTTATTGGCGGTTGAGGTAGGTCTTAATTCCGCCGGATAGATTTTTAGCGGTAAACCCATTTTGCAGTAAAATCCGGGCAGCATAATAGCCGCGCAAGCCAACTCCGCAATAAACTAAGATTTCTTTATCTTTTGGAATCTCGGAAAGGCGCTTCCGCAATTCATCAACCGGAATATTCTTCGCCCCCGGAACGTGCCGCTTCAGATATTCCTCCGGTGTTCGGACATCGATCATCACCGTTTCCGCCGGCTTCACATTTTCCCAATGGGCAACCGGACAATCACCGCGAATTGCATTTGCCGCAATCATCCCCGAAAAATTTACGGGGTCTTTTGCCGCTCCGAATTGCGGCGAGTAACAAAATTCTGCTTCCTCCAAATCAAAAATCGTTGCGTGTTTTTGAATCGCCATCGCTATCACATCCATTCGCTTATCAACACCTTCCGCACCGATGCATTGCGCTCCCAGAATTGTTCCGTCCGCCGGATCAAAAATTATTTTGAAATTCATCTGAGAGGCACCCGGATAATAACTGGCGTGCTGAAAAGGATGGAGATAAACTTTTTCATACGGTTTTGACAAACGCATGAGTGTCTTTTCGTTAGCGCCCGTGCAAGCAGCCGTTAGATCAAACACCTTGCAAATGGCCGTCCCCTGAACTCCTCTGAATTTTGAAGCTCGCCCCAAAATCGCATCAGCGGCAATCCTTCCCTGCCGATTCGCGGGGCCGGCAAGCGCAAGCAACGTTTTTTCTTTTGTGACGATATCCTCAACTTCAACCGCATCTCCGACCGCCCAAATTTTGAGATCGCTTGTTCTCATTTGCTGATCCACTTCTATCCCGCCGCGTTTTCCGATCATCAGCCCTGCCTCTTGGGCGAGCTTCACATCCGGCCGAAGCCCGATTGATAAAAGAACCAAATCGGTTTCCATCTTCACTCCGGATTTCGTCAAAACCCGGATCGCCCCCCCGGAGGACTTCTCTTCAAAACCGGCAACTGCTTCTTTTAAATATACATCAACGCCCTTTTCTTTTAAATGCCCTTGAATTCCTGAAACCATTTCGGGATCAAACGGCGGAAGGACTTGATTCTGCATTTCAATGATCGAAACTTTAAGGCCAAGCGCCGTCAAATTCTCAGCCATTTCGAGGCCGATAAATCCGCCTCCGACAATCACCGCGCGTTTTGCTTTCCTTTGTTGAATCCATAATTTAATTTCGCGGGCATCCGGAATCGTTCTGAGCGTAAAAATCCCTGCGAGATCGATTCCGGGAAGCGGTGAGCGGATCGGAATCGCACCCGGAGAAAGGACTAACGCGTCGTACCGTTCGTGAAGGCTGTTTCCCGTTTCCAGATCTTTGACTTCGATTTCCGATTTCGCACGATCAATCCGGACGACTTCTTGTTTGAGCCGAACCTCAATATTCATACGCTTTTTAAATAACGCCGGACTTGCAACCAATAACTTTCCTTCTTCCGGAATTTCGCCGCCGACATAATACGGAAGCCCGCAATTTGCGAAAGAAACATAAGGGCCTCGCTCGAAAATCACAATTTCCGCATCTTCTGAAAGCCGCCGTACGCGCGCCGCACAGGACGCCCCGCCTGCCACTCCGCCGACAATTAAAATACGCATAGGGATAATTCCTTCTTTATTTAACAAAACCCAATGCTCAAATCCCAATGACCGAGGAATTCCCAAAAAAATTTAAATTCAAAACATTTGGAAATTGGTACTTGGAATTTCCTTGCGTCATCGGGATTTGGCCATTATGATTTTACCGTTGATAATTTTCCGCCAAACGCCTGTAAAATATCCATCATCGTCCAAATGCTTTCGGCGAAACTTTTCTTCCAAGCGGCGTTTTCATCAATTTCTTGCGCTCCGGTTCTGTTTTGCGCCACATTTTATCAAAACGATTCTGATTGAAACTGACTGAACTCATGATTTTCTTCAACCCTTTATGCTCACACGCCGGACATTTCAACCTGACCAAGTCTGATTTTTTCCTGATCAAAGCTTCAAACTCTCTTCCGCAAGATTCACATTCATACAAATAAATCGGCATTAGAACTCCTTTTTTGCACCGCATCCATTTCTGCGTAAACCTTTTTCCGTTTTTTGACCTTAAAATGTGCTGCAATGTGGCCACCAATCGCGCCGATCACAGAATTAAACGGCAACGGCACATAACTGCCCACATAGGTTCCGTAAGCCGGATACAATACTTTATAAGCCCGGTATTCCAAATCGCGGTTTCGGATTTGAATCGCATAATTAATAACCGTGTCGGTTGCCGCCATTTCCTGCCCCAGGTTGGCAAAATTGAGCATTCCGATGAAAACATAGGTTCCTTTATGGCGGACTCTTGCAAAATCATATGCGTGTCCCGCTTCATGCATTCCAATGACTGATTCACCGGAGTAAATATGAGCCGTATTTGTAAAAGGATTATAATAATCACCCCACGGAAAAATCCGGCCGGGAAGTAACACGTCGTAAATGATGGTTGTCGTAAAGCCAAAAAGAACCTTGTATGGCCAAGCCACCTGATGATTTTTAAATAATGCCTTCAAATCGCCCATCGGAGCATATTCGTTTAAACGAAAAACCGCTTCTTTGAAAGCGGGATAGCCCTGTGTATTTCTCTCATCGATAAATTGAACAAGTTCCGCTTCAGATTCTTTTGAAATTTTGTGATTCGCAAATTTTCCATTCCAAAGCACAAGTTTCGATAGAAATGCCAAACAAGATGCGGTGATATCAAGAGGAGGAATCGAACGGCCTCTTTGAACTTGCGGGTGCGGCCCTTGCCCGATATAGGGATCAGTCGTTGAGCAGCCGTTAAGCAAAAAAGCGATTAATATAAAAAAAAGGGGACAGGCAATCGTCCGCTCTTTAGCCATATGCCTGTCCCCTTTTTTTGGGGACAGGTCTCTCGGATAGTCTGAGGCAGAGACCTGTCCCCTATTTTTTTGCTGCGATATTTCGATATGCATCAATTAATTCCTTAATCGCTTCACCACTTTTCTTAAAATTCTTTTCGCGAAGCCAATCTTTCCGGAACACACTCCCGCCAAACGCAATCGCACTGGCACCGTTCTCGAAATAGGAAGATAAATTGTCAGGCGTAATTCCGCCGCAAGCAAGAAGTTCAATATGATTAAACGGCCCTTTCACTTCCTTAAAATAATCGGGCCCGCCGGCGGATTGGGCGGGGAACACTTTCACCATGGTCGCTCCGGCCTGCCAGGCCTTATAAATTTCAAACGGCGTAAAGGCTCCGGGAAAAACCGGGGTTTTCTTTTTCACACAATATTTCACAACGTTTTCAACCAACACGGGCATCACAATAAATGTCGCGCCTGAATCGATCGCCAATTTTAATTCATCCAGGGTGAGAACTGTGCCAGCCCCAATCATCAATTTTTTTCCGGCAAGCTGCACTGTTTTTTTAAGAAGCCCGGAAGCACCTGAGGTATTCATGGTGATTTCAATGGTCTGGAGGCCGGATTCGATGATCGTCGCTGTGAGCGGTTCAAGCTCGCCCGGCTTGATGCCGCGCAGGATTCCGAGGAGCGGAAGTTTTTTGAATTTGGAAGAAAAAGGGGACAGGGCTCTCGAACAATCTGAACCAGAGGCCTGTCCCCTTTTTCCCATTCTCGCTTTTGCCTTTTTACTTTTGAATTTTACACATCGCTCAACCCATCCTGGCTGGTCGCGATACTGTCGTAAAACTCACGGTAGTGGTCCTTTTTGTCGGAGCCTCGAACGGCAATCGCAGTTCGCGGATGCTCGTCAAACATTCCCGTAATCGCATACGGAATGATATAGCCCCATTCGATTTTCTTTTGAAGCGGCAGAAATTCTTTTTGAATTACATCCAAAATCGGACGAATATCAAATTTCGGATTCTTAAGAAATCCGAGCAATAACTCAATCGGGCAATTCCCCGCACCGCGACCGATTCCGTAAACAGTCGCATCGAGATAATTCGCGCCGTGAATAATCGCTTCGATGGTGTTCGAAAACGCAAGCTGTTGATTATTGTGATTGTGAATGCCGATTTCTTTTGTCTTGATGATCTTTTTCGCTTTCTTCACCAAATATTCGATCGTTTCCTGGTAGAGCGCGCCAAAGCTGTCCACAATATAAATCACATTCGCTTTGCATTCCTCTTCCAGCTGATGCAGCGCCTCGTTGAGTTCGACGTCCAGCGCTTTCGATATCGCCATGATATTGACGGTGGTTTCGTATCCTTTTTCAGAAAACTCGTTTACCATCGCAATCGCTTTGTCGACTTCTTTAATATAGGTCGCGACCCTCACCATCGATATCGGGCTTTCCTTCTTCGGCTTCACATCGTCCATATCCACCCGCCCGACATCCGCCATCACGGAAATTTTGGTCTTGGATTCGATCCCTTCGATCACCCGGTTAACGATATCGTCATCACAGAATTTCCAAGGGCCGAATTTATCGTCCGGGAACATTTTTTTCGAATTCCGGTAACCGATTTCCATATAATCAACACCGGCTTCCGAAAGTGCCCGGTACACATTCCGGACGAATTCAAACGTGAAATCATGGTCATTGATTAAGCCGCCGTCCCGGATCGTACAATCCAGAACTTTAATTTTTTCTCGGTACATGAAAGTGTCCTTTCCAATGGAATTTGGAGCATAGCTCGAATGACACTGACTTAACAACTTTTTCAGTTAATTCCTACCGCTGGATCCCCGCTTTCGCGGGGATGACATATAATGTAACTTTATTGGACAAGATATCTTCCATCACTTTCCTTGTCATTCCCGCGAAAGCGGGAATCCAGAAAAAATGCTGTATTTTTCTTAAGTCAGCGCCATTCGAGCATGGCTCCGTTTTAGTGGCGCGTATTATAGTCGCAAACCGTTGCGATGTCTATAAAATGGGAACGCGCTTGTCAAACTTTTCCGCAAAATAGAACCCAACTCCTCATTTATCCTGAATGGCTTTGATTGATAATTTCTTATTTGCTAAATCCTCGACACCGATCAAATAAGAAAAAAATCCGCGCCCCAGCGGTTTTTCGCCGACATAGTCATCGGGCGTTAATTTTAACACCTGATCGTCAATCGCAAGTTTCACGGAATTGTAACTATATGCCTGATCAAACTTCCTATAATCGGTTGCCTGGCCGGCTTTTAACATTCCGAAAAATTCTTCCCCGACAAGCAGAAGATCGTAATCATGCGTTGATACATTTTTGATTCGAACATAGGTGATCGTGTCCCGGGATTCTGCTGCCTTCAGAAGTCCCAAAGCGGGTTTCTGCTCGACAACTTTTATGTCAGACAAAACTTTTCCTAAAATCCGAATTTCTGAAATTTCGATCATGTTCGGCCCCGGGAATTTGATGGTTAACTGACCGATATTTTTAACCGGTTTTTTGAACTGATAGGTTGTAACCGAACCACTCACCGGAATGGATTTAAAATATTCAGGCGTTTGCTCCGAATCAACCGAAAAGGAAACCACTTCCAGCGAAAAATCTTTAGGACGATTATCTCCGCTCGCCTCAAGCACAACAGTGGACACCTCTACCGGTTCATCGAATACAAATGTAATCCAATGTTCTGCCGCAGGATCCGTCACCCAGCTGGAATAATCCTTGTCTTTCCCACTATCAAATAAATTCTGCAGCCCGTAGAAGGGATCTCCCAATGTCCGGTCGCCATTCACGCTGCTTGCGCCAACATGAGTAATATTGAGCCGCGCTACATCTATCCCGGACTGTTCATTTTGTGTTTGCTTCGCTTTACCCAATCCGAGCGAAACAAAAGCCGCGCCGATAAAAATCATCCATAAACAAAAAATACCTGTTTTTTTCATCATGTCAAACCTCCTTGACTTCATAGATCCCCGTCTAAAAATGCGGGGATCTCCGCCACAAATCGTTGGCGGATCCGGCCGCGTTGTTTGGCGGAAAATTCGCACATCGACTTACGTTCCATAAGATCGAGTGCTCATTTGACTTCAATTAATTCATATTCAAGATTTCCCAAACCAAGCTTCGCAGCATATTGAAGCTGCTTGTTTCCGTCCCGTTCAGGATGTAATTCTTTGAAAATATCTCTTCCGCACTCCGCAATGACCGCGTCCCGGCAAGCGGAATCGAGGCTGACAGGATCAAGCGAGGCAAAAATTCCGATATCCGGCGAAATCCGCGGGTCATCCTTGGCAAGGCAATCGCATTCTTTCGTAATTTTAATGGCAAAATTAATATAAGCAGTTTTTCCCTTCCGGGAATCTAAAACAGCTTTGGTATATTCGATCATTTTTTCCTGAATCGTATCGCCACCCGCAGCCCAATTCACCACCATGGCTTGATAATCGCAAGCGGCAATGCAACTCGCGCAACCGATACAAAGCTTCCCATCCACATTCGCCTTCCCGTTATTTTTATTTAAAGAAATGGCACTCACAGGGCAAACGGCTTCACACGCTCCGCATCCGATACAATTCTCCCCGTCAACCACCGGAGAAATATCCGAGTGCTGCGCCAGCTTTCCTTCCCGCGTCGCGCACCCCATGCCAATATTTTTCAAAACACCGCCAAACCCCGTCATGAGATGCCCCTTGAAATGAGCAACATCAATCAACGCATCGGCTTCCAAAAAAAGTTTGACTATTTTCGCAACTTTAATAAATTTTTGATTGATCGGAACTTCCGCGCAATTTTCTTTTTTTGTGTCATCCGGAATCACAACTCGAGCGCCGGTGCGGACCGGCGCAAAACCATGTTCACAGGCGAGCAACGAATGATCTTTTGAATTCGTTCTGCGCCCCCGATAAAGCGTATTGGTATCGGAAAGAATCGGTATTGCTTTTTTATTCGAAACCCAATCAGAAATCACCTTCACATATTCAGGCAGGACATGCCCTACATTTCTTTCCTCGCCAAAATGCATCTTAATAACCGCGATATCTTTTTCGGAAATCCAATCCAGAACCTTGCTTTCCCGAAGCAAGCGCGCAAGCTTTGCCTGGACCCTTGGCACTTCATCCGTTTGCACAACTTTAATGAAATAAACTTTACTTTTCATTTTGCTTTTTTACCTCTTGATTTCTCTGTCACTAACCCGCCTTTCTCATCGATTTTGTGAATCGACGAGAAAGGCGCTTTGGGCGCAATAAGTTACACCCAAAGTTTTGCGCCCTTGTTAAATCAGGGCGCAAAAGATAAGCCCTGCGTCGCAAAGACGCAAACATCTTTGCACCGCAGCTCTTACGAGCGGAATTTCTTATTAACGATGAGAAATCCGGGCTAAATCTTTTGCAATCAAAAAATCAACCGGCGCACAATTGTCAGTCAAAAGCTTCCCTTTCGTGCCCGGTTCCATCGCTTTGTCACCCAGCGAAAGCGGAGACTCGCTCGCCAAAATCCAAATGTTCTTAACGCTCTTCACAGCGGCACTAAAAAAAGTCACATATTGAAAATCCTCTTTCAGCGTACGCGTTACGCCGGACACTAATTCGCTTTGAAAACCGTAGCCGATCACGTTGATCGCATAAATTCCGCGCGTTGAAAGTTTCGTCTTCACCAAATGGTTGAATTCACGCGTGATCAAATGGAATGGGATTTCCCGGACACCGTGAAAAGCGTCATTGACAATCAAATCATAACTTGCATTTTGAGAACGAAGGACCTGCCGCCCGTCGCCGATCATCACGTGGATTTTCCGATCAAGTTCAAGAAAGGTCCGGGCCGCTTTCTCGACATCCGGATCGATTTCGGCAACATCCATTTGGACATTCGGGTAAACGCTTTTTAGATATCGCGGCATGCTGAACGATCCGCCGCCCAAAAAAAAGGCGCTCGAAAAACCGGGTATTGTCTGTGCAATTTCACCGATTCTTTTCTGGTATTTTAAAATGGGCTCGACATCTCCCATCTTGACTCCACCCTCAACCGTGCTATCGAGATAAAGCGTTCTCATTTTGAGATCTCCCGGAAGTTCAACAATCCGGATCCGGTGGTATCCGTTATTTCTATCAAGAAGCACACTCGAGTTGGCGCGGGGTGAAAAAATAAAATTGAGCAGAATGAAAAGTGCTGCGATCACGAGCACATATTTCCCGCCATTCAAAAACAACGCAAAAAATACCGCAGAGGCACCGACAATCATAGCACCTTTAATGCCGAGTTGAGGAAGCAACACATATCCGGTCAAAAGGACGCCGATGATGCTTCCGACCGTCGACCAGGCATAACATTCTCCGGCCGCTTTCCCCGAACTTGCCGTTCTGGTTTCAACCACTAAAGGAACAACGGCGGCAGAAAAACCGGCGGGTAAAACCGCCATCACAGTCGCCGCCACAAGCGGGCCGAACATCAGCCCGAATCCGGAAAGCAAAGACGTGATTTTTTCGCCTGCCAAACTTAAACCAAGAACCCATGTCGCTGATAGGGTTGCTAAAATCAAAATCAACTGCTTCACATTTTTCCGCGTTGTAGCCAGTCCGCCCAATTGATACCCAACGGTCAACGCCACCATCACCACACCGATAATCGCAGTCCAGCAAAAAAGCGTATTTCCAAACGCGGGTGCAAGCAACCGGGGAATCGCAAGTTCAACGATCATCGTCTGTGCGCCAAGAACAAGCAGCAGAAAAAGAAAACTATGCTTATTGGTTTTGTTCTTGTCTCGAAGATTGATTCCCACGGATTAAATCCCTTTGATGAAAACTTTCGATTGAAAAGCCGTATTATACGGTTATCGGTTTAAAAAAGCACCGCGTTTTTAAAAAAGCCTCCCCAAGGTTTTCTTAAAATGCGCCGCTTAAATCGGTTGCAATCAGGCAATTCCCTGATATAATCAAATTCCCTTGAACATAGTTTTTCGAAATTATTTGGTTCTCGGACAGATTAAATTCGACGCGTGTAAGGCGCGGGGCAAACTCCGAAGGAGTAGCCCCAATATTGACAATCGAAGAAACATTTATACGACATAGCAACCGTTGTAATAAAGATAACGATTGCATACGGCGCGGGGTGGAGCAGCCTGGTAGCTCGCAAGGCTCATAACCTTGAGGTCGTAGGTTCAAATCCTACCCCCGCTACCATATTCAACAACAAAATTAAAGGCCTTCTGAAAAATCAGAAGGCCTTTTTTCTTTTTAGTAATCGAGGTTGAATATGGCCCTTGAAGCAGAGCGAAAGGGCTGCCAAAAAATAGCCAAGTCAAAAGACTTGGTTATTTTTTTGTCCACAAATGGTTGCGGGGATAGCCGAGGCGACTTCCTTATTCGCCACGGCGTAGTACTTGCGCATCAGCGACAAGTGCCCCAGCTGCAAACCTGGCACTTTTGGAAATGTTCCGGTATGCGGTATGTATTTTTACTTTCGCACCGCTGTCGAAAACAGCTTTGAAAAGATGCGATGCATTTTTTAGGTAATGAAATTCGTCGAGCAGGATAACATCCGCCGTTGTGGTCAGCGTCTCGAAAATCGCTTTCTCAGAACCTTTAAATTTCAAAAGGTCATTCGGAATTTCAAGGTTGTAATAGACCGTTTTCTTTCCTTCTGTTTTCAGAGATTTTTCAATCTCTTTGAGAAGAAAAGTTTTACCGACTTGCCGAGCACCCAAGAGGATTGTGATTTCATGCCGTTTAAGGTCATTATATAACTCATTGTATACAATACGTTTAGCTATCATAATAACTATTCTATACCAGTTGATCTTCCCCCGAAAAAGTGGACACAACGAAGAGTTGGTTTTAGTATGACAACCGGCTCAAAATTTGGAGGTGTCCAATGGATGAAGCAAACGGAAAAAAGCGACGATTTGACCGGGATTTTAAGATCTCAGCGGTCAAGATGGTCACAGAAGGTGGCCATAAATCCTCAGAGGTGGCAAGAAGCCTGGGGATTAATCCCAACCAGCTCTACAGCTGGAAGCATAAGTTCGGCAGCAACTGTCGTGCAGTTTTAGCAGCTAATTTACAGATAAAATCTACATTAAGGTAATACGGAATGTCAGAAACCGACGATTATGTTAAGCGTTCCGTTATGTGAAGTGGATTTGCTAACCTCCTTATTTTCAATCCCTCCTGATAAATTTGCTTCACATAATAATTGGCATTAAACTGATTGAAGCCAGCTAATGACATCGTGGTTTTGTTTGATAATCCGTTGGAGTTCTACAGATTTTTCCAGTGGATGGCAAAGAGAAAGGGCCTTGCGTTTCATCTCAAGGTCAATTTCTACATAAAGATGGGTTGTCGATAGATTCACATGGCCGAGCCAGCTTTTGATGACCGTGAAATCGACACCCGCCTGAAGCAGGTGCATCGCCGTGGTGTGGCGAAGCGTATGGGGACTAATCTTTTTGGAAGCTAGGCTAGGACATTGCGGGATGGCCTGTTCAACCCTGGTTTGAATAATGTAGCGGATTCCAAACCGGGTTAGCGTTTCACCGGCTGAATTGACAAAAACCTTGGCATCAGGTTTATCAAGAATGGCTCGATTTGTGAAATAGGTCTTCAGCACTGATGCGGTTTCCGGCCAGAGTGGTACTTGCCTGATCTTACGTCCCTTGCCAGTGATTGTAACCCATGCGGGTTCCTGCAATTGGAAGGCGCTTACCGAAATATCACAGGCTTCTTGAACGCGGGCTCCCGTATTATAGAGAAACTTAAGAAGCACGTAATCCCGTTGTCCTGAAGAAGTTTTTCGATCAATGGAATTAAGAATCTCTCGCATTTCCTTTACCTCAAGATATCCCATAAGAGGTGGTGAAGTTCTCTTGAGAGGAATGGAAATGATTTTCTGATATTGTCCTGCCCTCAGGGTATCTTGCGGGATCAAGTAAGAAAAAAATGTTTTCAATGCGGCAAGGCGCAAGTTTCTGGTGACTGCGGAATTTTTCCGCGCGCGTTCAATTTCTTTAAGAAATGCCAAGACTGTATCCGCATCAAGATCTTCCAAGACTAATCTCGAAACAGATTTATGCCGGAAGGCTGCCGCAGATAAAAGAAACAGCTTCAAGGCATCCCGGTAAGCTAAGATCGTATTGGGACTTACCCCTCGGTCTCGGCGAAGATAATCATGAAAAAAATATTGGACATGGCAGAAGAGTTCTTTGGATGGATTCATGGCGTTATCCTTTCTGTTGGTGGATGTGGTTCTTAAATTGCTTTCCGGCGGTTCGTAAAAGTTCCAAAGACGGCCGCAGATAAACCTGAGTATTGGCGATATTGCAGTGTCCCAGGTAAGTCGCAAGGATGGGAAGATAGGCGGTCGGATCCTTGCCGGATTTATAGAATTCATGGAGCCAGCGCGTGGCAAATGAATGCCTGAAATCATGAATTCGAGGACGTCTGCCCTGTACTGTTTTAATTTTAAGCTCTTCAACAATATCGCAAAATACATGCTGAATTCCACGCAAGCCACATCGCTTTCCCCTTTGATTGACAAAGAGGGGCGCTACGGAGTGACAGCTATGCCCGTATCTGGCCCTTTGGTTGCGATATCTCCTTAAAGCCGCGGTTGATGATGGAGACAATGGAATCAGCCTTGATTTATAGAATTTTGTTTCCCGGATATAAATGACTCCGGTCTCAAGGTCAGCATCCCCGAGATTCAAATTCAGGACTTCACTGATTCTCATTCCCGAAACCCAAAGCAACGAGAAAATGGTAGTGGAAGTGTGCGGCCGCAAGGAGTGTGGTGGGCCCAATTGGCGAGCGGCACGTAAAATACTCTCAAGTTCTGCTTCGCTATAAATGTGGGATCGGATTTTTATCTTTCCCGGAGGAAGCAAATGCTTCTCGGGAATATAAGTTTTTGGATTCAAATGAAACAGAAAGCGGCAAAACTGCCTGAGACAAGCCAAATAATGCCGCCGGGTTTCGGATTGCAAGTGACGCGTTGTCTCCAAGTATCCGACTATCGAATCACGAGTCACTCGCTTCGCATTTGGAAAATTGACGGCTAGGTACCGATCGAACGCATCCAAAATACCTTCAGCACCCTTTAAAGCAAGTCCGAATGATCTTTGAAGCACCAAGTGTCGTTTCATCCCCTGACCCATGGGGCCGGTGAGTTGGTTTTTCATGGCCGCACCCCGGGCCACTCGCGGGCGAGGAGTCTCAGGTGATGTAGATCCACCTTGGTATAAATAAAAGTGGAATTAATTCGGCGATGTCCCAATAAATCCGCAATGGTTTTGATGGGCACCTCTTGTTCCATAAGCCGGGTGGCAAAAGCATGGCGGATTGAATGCCAACCGCTGATTGACGACCGAATGTCGGCACATTTGTGAGAGTTTTTTAAAAATGGCTTGAAATTTATATTCACGCGTAAAGGCTTTTGAGACCCTCTAACGGTGAGAAACAGCTCAGGAAATGGAGCGTTCCCGCGGTCTTTTCGAATATAATCAAGCAGCGCTTGAGCGACTTGTTTTTGGAGCGGGAAACATAATTGCCTTTGGCTTTTGCGGGACCGAAAGTAAATAAGTCCTTCTTCCCACTTTATGTCGGAGAGCTTGAGACTCAAAGCCTGTCCTATTCGGACGCCATAAGAGGCCAGTAACTGGAGGATTGCATAATTTCGGCGTCCGCGCTTCGTCCTTCTATCCGGCGCCAACAGCAATCTTTTTACCCAATCCCACGGAATAATCCGTGGAACGTGGGCCAAGAGCGGGGTTTTAATCATCGGCACTGCGGGAACCAAATCACGAATCAAGTAACCCCGGAAATAAAGAAATTTTAAGAAACTTCTAACCGAAGAGAGCAATCTTTTACGACCACCCCGGCTCAGAAATTTTGCGGCTTCGATGAGATAATCGTGGATGGCGTTGGTATCAAGACTGCGGAGTTTTGATGGAATGGCGCGTTTCTTTAGAGCGGTCAGAAACGTTACAACATCCTTGTGGCGGGAATTGATCGAGGCTTGACCAATGCATTGATGGTCTTGAAGAAAGGTGAGATATTCTGTTACTAACTCGGGTGAGAAAAACCCCTTATTTCGGCTGTGATGAATCATAGATGCCTCCTGCTTTTTTAGAACAAAGCAGAAGGTATCACGCCTTTAATGTCAATTATTATGTGGAGTGAATTCTTTGGGGAGGATTGAAAAATAAGGACTTACATGATTTGCTTCACATAACGGAGCGCTTAACATAATCGTCGTTATGTGGAGCTCCACATAACGACGAAATTGCGAGATTCGAATTTAAATTGATGAATTATGATCGTCTACGGCGCAGTGCAAACGCCAGGATTCCCGTGCCGAGTAGGAAAAGAGTTGAGGGTTCGGGGATGACATTAGAACTTCCGTTTTCAGCATCTAAACGCTTTGCTAGTAAAATGTTGCCAGTGGGTGAAAAAGTAAAATCTGTGGTGATATTATCCGGGCCCAGATAAAGGCTATTTAACAAATCCCCTGTTCTACTAATTTCGAGCAATTCGTAACTGTTCTCAGAAAAAGCATATAAGTTACCATTAGTCCCGATTTATAGCCCTCTCAAACGACCCGGCATAAAAGCCAAAGGAATTGTATCAACAAGATCCCCTGCCAAATTAAAAGCACGAATTTCTTCTGTGCCAACACTGTTCCCATTTATCGATACAAACAATAAATCTGATAATAAATCATAAGCCATTTCATTATGCGACACTGTGTTTCTTGGGCTGAATGAGTTTATCGGAATACCATCCGCATTGAACACCCTCATTTGATCTGTATAACTAAATCCACTAAAGATAGACGTATAAATCACGTCATTTATCGCAAGAAGATCATTTCATCTGTCCAAAAGAGAATAGGTAATTTCCGCTTGAACTATACTTTGAAATAACACCCTCGCCTCCCTTATTCAGACCCGAAATATATAGATCACCATTGCTGTCAAAATCAAATGTATTTGGATGCCATAAATCACCGGTATTTATCAAACCTTGGAACTCACCGATAGGAGTATATCGCATTACTTGTCCTACCGTATTTGGCCAAGGCATGGTGGAATCTATCTTGGAATAATAAACATTGTCATCGGGGCCAACTTGAACATGGAATATTACTTCTTCATCGGAAGCGGTTGCTCCAAACTTGTTAACCAAGTTACCGGAACGATCATATTCATATAAATAAGAAAGTTCGGCACTTGCATACTGTGTAAAATAAATAAAGATGGAAGCAAACAGAAAAAAGACCACCAAAAACTTTTTCATTTTTTCCTCCTCACAAACGGCAATCCAAATAATCCAAATGAAAGCAACAACATCGTCGAAGGTTCGGGAACAATATTAGCGCTAACCATAACGTTATCGTATCCTATATAGGGAAAATCTGCATATGCAACAGTTGTATATAGGGCGATTTTCCCCGAGGAAAACACATCCGCCAGTTGACTCATAATAAAAGGTAACCGAAGGAAGTAAGGG
>Ga0155201_148_pt1 | contig 58924 bp, 21 predicted proteins | sample RifCSPhighO2_02_FD_106169 | JGI IMG/M metagenome (GOLD analysis project Ga0155201, IMG submission 106169) | Omnitrophica bacterium RIFCSPHIGHO2_02_FULL_45_28 | reverse complement strand
GCATCCACAGTTTCTGGATTCCCGCTTTCGCGGGAATGACAAAAAAACAGATGCTCTTTTACAGATAATCGCTTCAAAGTGCTAAACAAATACCAGCGAAGAATCTCTATATCGAGAGATCCTTCGGGCTAACAGCCCTCAGGATGACATTTTGAACCTTAACCGAGTGGCCATTAAGCACTGTACTGATTTCCGATAAATTAGATACTTTGATATTTCAATGAAAATCAGTGCTGCTCCGCTGCATGCGGGAAATGAGGGGTAAAGTGAAAAGTCAGAAAAAAGATGTGCTTTTTGAACTTTAACTTTACTTGCCCTACCGCTCATAGGCCCAAATCGACCGTTCATAGCCTATTTTCGACCGTTTAAACGAATTTCTTTTTCCTTTTAGGAAATCTCATGTAGACTTATTTCAGACATAAGAAAAGTAGGGTTTGAAGTAGCAGCCGATATGAATGGTAAAGGGGATAAAGCAAATGTTCTTCTGGAATGGATCAAAGAAAAATAAAAATGAGGATAGTCCGGAAAATATAAAGAACCTTTATCATTGCATTCGGAAAATTAATGGTCATAAGGTTTATGATTTAAAAGGCCCGGTACCATCAAAAGAAGAAAAAATTGAAATTGATGAGGACGGCCTATAATTTTTGATAGCTTGCTTAGCTCTTTCTTAAGGTTTATTTTTAAAGTTTAAAAACAAAAGCACCCGGAATGGTAGCGAATCAAAACCTATCCAAAACTCACCCCCTTTCAAAGGATAGTTCCCCTAAACTCCTATTGTTCCGGGTTTTTTGTTGTCTATTATTCCTACCGTAAAACTCCACTTTCTAAAGCAATAACAAAAGTCGAAATATTTTTTTGGGCTGGCGAAAATTCGAATTATGATCGTTTTGAGATGCTATAGTCTAATTAAAATCAGAATCAAATCAATCATATGCCCGAAAAGAAATTTTGAAACCGAAGAAAAAGAAAACGAAGGAGGTGGGGCATAGAACATATTAAAACCATTGTTCTTTTGATATGGAGTTATCAAAATATAAATAACCCGGAATGGTAGCGAGTCATTAACCACGCCTTAAATATCGAACTCACCCAAACCCCAAAAGGATAGTTTCTCTCAAGATCCTGCCATTCCGGGTTTTTCTTGCCCTATCGCTACTCTGAAACGAAAACTATTCATCAATAAAAGCGATAGGACTATGCTGATTTCCGATAAATATGCACTTGGATATTTCAATGATAATCAGCGCTGCCCGTTTTCAGTTTTAGTGTAAAAACGGGCACTTCGATGAGCTCGGCGAAATTACCGTATCGAATGTGATGTATTATTTTGAGAAGCGAATGGAATTTTGCCGAAAGTTGCAAATCGGAGTTAGAGTCTATTTCGAATAAGTCCATCCGTCCGGCTTCGCGTTCAGTTATTTTAAAGCAGCTGTAAGTAATGTGTTTACAGTGCTTTACCGCATATATTCTTTCCTGTTTTGCTTTCCTCAATGATGGTAAAATGAGCACAGATAATTATGAAAATCATTGCGCATTTAGATCTCGATTGTTTTTTCGTTTCCTGCGAACGGATTAAGCATCCGGAGCTGGCCGGGAAACCTGCGATTGTCGGCGGGAGCGCTTCCGGGCGAGGTGTGGTCGCGAGTCCTTCTTATGAAGCCCGGAAATTCGGAGTGCGTTCAGCGATGCCGTCAAAACGGGCGATGGAATTGTGTCCGAACGCGATTTTTCTCACGCCCGATCTTGATTTCTATTCTGAAATGTCGCATCGCGTTCGGCGTTATTTAAGAGAAACCGCGCCCGTTGTCGAACAAGCGTCTATCGATGAATTTTATTTGGATATTTCCGGGTGTGAACGGATTTATCCGGAGCCGCTTCAATTTGGCGCCATAATTAAAGGGTATTTGTCGACGGCTTTAAAACTTCCTTCAACGGTCGGAATTTCAACCAGCAAATTAGTTTCAAAAATTGCGGCGGCGGAGGCAAAACCGGATGGACTTTCATACATTTTGGCGGGGAAAGAACAAGCGTTTTTGTCGACACTTCCGGTTGAGGCGATGCCGGGAATCGGGAAAGTGACCGCACGCGAGATGCATCGGTTCAGTTTTAAAACATTGGGACAAATTGCGTTGGCTGAGGATTCTTTTCTAATCCGGTGTTTCGGAAAATGGGGCGCCGAGTTCAAGAAGTCCGCGGAAGGAATAGACGATAGCCCGGTGACGTCATGGGAAGATCCGAAAAGTTTTGGCCGCGAAACGACATTTGAGAAGGATGAAGCAAATCAGGATTATTTGCTCTCGGTGCTTTCGTCGTTTGCGGAAGAATGTTGCGCCGAGTTGCGAAGATATCATTTTAAAGCAAAAACGGTGACGGTGAAGTTCAGGCTTCCGGATTTCAAGACGTTTGAACGCTCGAAAACGATTTTTTCGACGGCGAACGAAAAAGATATTTTTTTGACGGCAAAAAAACTGTTTTTGGGATATGGGACGAAACAAACCAAATTTCGCCTGATCGGATTGAGTGTGTCCAATTTAACGGCCGCGAAGAAGGCGGAGACGCTTTTTTCCGAACCGGAGGACGAAAAGTGGGAGCGGATTGACAAACATATCGATACGATTCGTCATAAATATGGATTGGAAGCAATTCAATTGGGAAGTTCATTGAAAGTCAAATGAGCGCTCAACTTACGGAACGTAAGTTGAAAGCGCGAATTTGATCCCCGCGGGTTCTTGGCGGGGAGCTAAAAACCATAGATTCCCGCTAAAAGCATGCGGGAATGACAGAAAAGTACAGGGCATAAGGCACAAGAAGGGAGCGTTATCGTGGATAAGCAACAATCTTCGAAACGGTGGGTTTTGATTACGGGGGCATCGCGAGGAATCGGTGAAGCGTTTGCGCGGCGTTTTGCGAAAGAGGGATGGAATCTGATTTTAGTGGCGAGAACACTTTCTGATCTTGAAACGTTGGTCCGTGATTTAAAAAACCAAGATTCTATCCAAACAAAAGTAATTGTCGCGGATTTGTCGGACAGAAAAGGGCCTCAACAAGTTTATGATGAAATTAAACGTGCCGGCATTACGCTCGACGGATTAGTGAATAATGCCGGTTGCGGTGTTTCCGGGAATTTTCTCGAAGCGTCGCTTGACCGGTATTTATCGATGGTGGATGTGAATGTCTATGCCCTGCTTGAATTAACGCACCGGTTTTTGCCGGAGATGATCCGGGCGAAAAAGGGTTTGATGATTAATGTATCGTCGACCGCGTCTTTTCAACCACTTCCCGGTGCTTCTGTTTATTCCGCCACAAAAGCGTTTGTGACATTTCTGACGGAAGCAATTTGGCTGGAAACGAGAGGTTCGGGTGTTCGAGTGATCAATTTATGTCCGGGCTGGACAAAAACAGATTTTGCCAAAACGTCCGGCGGGAGAGACATCAGAAAGATGCCGCTTGCCGAAACAACCGATCAGGTGATTGAATCCGCTTTCCGGGCGATTCATGGTAAAATGCCGACCGTGATTTCCGGAGTTCACAATCGAGTCGTTTCGGTATTGGTCCGGTTTTTACCCCGGCGGTGTTTATTTTGGCTCGTCGGGTTGGCACGAAAAATTAAATCGTGAAATGTTGTAAGTTATTTAATATGAGCAACTTACGGCATTTACAGTTTAGATATATGGGCTGTTTTTTATAAAATGATGCGGCGACCGCAGCTATTTGTCGATATTAAAAGCTCAGGTGTCGGTTTATTAGTCTGCAGTTAATTAAGGTGTCTATTTAGCGTTATAAAGTTGACTATTGCCCCTTACCCTAACCCTCTCCCATAGGGAGAGGGTTAGGGTAAGGGCGATTTGTTAATTACTTCAAAACGGTAAACAGATACGAATGATGCGTTGAAGAAAAATTAATATGGAGAATAAGGATGTTATTGATTAAACGGCTGTCTATGATTTTTCTGATTCTGTTCGTATTGGCATTCTTTATTCTGCAAGTTTCGTCTAATTTTTTATTAGCACCCTTGCTCAGAAAAGAAGGCCACGCTCTTTTCCGGACGCCTGTTTATATTGAAAAGGCCGGAGCCAATTTGCTGAAAGGCTCTTTTTGGATGAAAGGGGTGAAGGTTAAAAACAGGGAAAAGTTTGGAGAGACGGACTTTTTTTCAGCAAAGAGGTTATCGGTAGATATTAATTTGCTGAGTCTGCTCACGAACCAGTTTGTGGTTGGCCAAATCAGATTGGAAGATCCGGTGATTCATTTGGTTCAGAATGAAACCGGGGGTATGAATATTGTCGAAATCATCAACGACATCGGCGGAAAATTTAAAAAATTAGCGCGAAGCAATCTGAAATATTTAAGTTGGATTTCGCTTTATGAAGTAGAAAAGTTTTCAATTAAAAGCGGATCGATTAGTTTTGTCAATCAAACGGTCCCGGACCAGAAATTTTTATTGAGCCCTTTGAGTTTATCGCTTGAGCGCCTGGCTTATCCCCATGATCCGGAAGAAACCCTTCCGTCCACTGTTTATCTCAACACAATCCTTCGCGAAAAATTTTCCGGGCAGATGCTCGTAGCCGGGCGGATGGATCCTTTTACGGTAAAGAAAAATTTTGACGTGACCGCATCCTTTAAAGATATTGTTCTCGACCGGACCGATTTATTTTTCTCGCAATTTCCCATGAATTTCGAAGACGGACTTCTCGAGCTAAAGATGAAAGCCTTTTGCCAGGAAGATATCCTGGATTTAAATTTTGATGGATTTATTCATCGACTGAAATTCAATGCGAAACTTGCACCGGAAGGAGATGCCGGACTCGTGTTCGGAATTCCGGCGCACAAAATGATGAATTTTTTTAATCAGCTGATCCCGGGAAAGGACCGCTTGGATATTCAGTTCCAGGTAAAGGGAGATTTGAATGATCCGAATTTCGACATCGGAAGAGAAGTCCGGCAGAAATTTGAACAGACAGTCAGGACTCAAATCGAAAATAAAATGGGATCGGTTACGAAAGGGCCGGCAGAGGGAACCATTTCGTGATCACAAAAGCAGGATTCATTGCAATCATCGGCCAGCCGAATGTCGGAAAATCGACCCTTCTCAATCAACTTGTCGGGATGAAGTTGGCCGGTGTTTCGAAAAAAGCTCAAACCACACGTCAGGTGATCCGCGGGATTTTAACGGAATCGCGTGGCCAAATCGTATATTTGGATACTCCCGGTTTTCATACGCCGAAAGACCCGTTGGGGAAATATATGATCAGGGAAGTGGCAAAGACATTTATCGATGCCGATCTTTTTTATTTTATGGTGGATCCAAAATTACCAGGCCAGATGGATCTGGCGCTCCTCGATTGGCTCAAGACAGAATCCGCGGCTGTGGGTGAAAAATGGAAGCCGGGCGGAAAAACAACGGATTTGAACAAGAATCAAGCGAAGATTCCGGAAAAGAAACCTGTTTTTTGTCTGATCAATAAATGCGATACGATCGAGAAGCACGACGTCTTGCCGGTGATGGAAACGTATCAAAACAAGTTTCCGTTTGACGAATGTATGCCGGTTTCGGCGCTTGAGAAGATCAATCTTGATCTTTTGCTGGAGCGGACATTTTCATTCCTGCCGGAACACGAGCCGTATTTCCCCGGAGATTATACGAGCGACCAGCCGGAACGGTTTCTGGCGGCAGAATTGATCCGCGAAAAATTATTTCGCTTTACCGGGCAGGAAGTCCCGTATTCGACGACGGTTGGGATCGAATCGTTCAGGGAAGAGGAGAAAATTGTCCGCATCGAAGCGGTGATTTATGTCGAGCGGGAGTCGCAAAAAGCGATTTTGATCGGCGCACGCGGCGAGAAAATGAAGCAAATCGGAACGGCCGCGCGACTTGATCTCGAACAGATGATCGGCCGGAAAGTATTTCTCCAGCTTTGGGTGAAAGTCTTGAAAAACTGGAAACGGGACGAAAAATCATTGAAACGGTTAGGGTTTGAATGATGTTTTTGTGTCATCCCCGCATGCAGCGAAGCAGCACTGCTCCGCCGTGCTTTAAGCGGGGATCCACTAAACCGTAGATTCCCGCCGAAAACATGCGGGAATGACATAAGGTTACCACGATGATCAAAGCTATTATTTTCGATTTGGGAAATGTATTGATTAATTATGATCCGAGTATCCCTGCGCGGGAATTTGCAAAACTTTCCGGGAAATCGGAGGATGAGATTTTTCGGATGCTCTTCAGTTCAAATCTTGAGGATTTGTATACGCGGGGACAAATGTCTTCCGAAGAATTTGTCCGGAAAATGAAGGCGCTTTTTGGTGTCGAAGTGGATGACGGGACCTTTATTACGGTTTGGAACGAGATTTTTTTTGAAAACGAAGGGATGGAGGCGTTGGTCCGCTTACTCAAGAAACATTACGCGCTTTATATGATTTCCAATACCAACGATCTGCATTGGAATTATTTGGTCGAACGGTATTCGGTTTTCAAACACTTCATCAAATGTTATCCGTCGCACGAAGTGGGGATGCGGAAACCGGATCCCAAAATATATGAACACGTGTTGCACGAGATTCATTTGAAGCCGGAGGAGGCCATTTTTATTGACGATATGCCGCACTTTGTCGAAGGCGCCCGTCGCGTCGGGATCCGTGCCGTTCAATTTACTTCGCGCGAAACGTTGGAAAAAGATTTGCGGGATTTAGGAATTGAGTGGTGAAAAAAGTCATAGGTGAAAAGTAAAAAGTAATAAAAAAAGAAAAAGGTAGAGTGATTAATAAAATACCAGACTTTTGACTTTTCACTTTTGACCTTTGACTTGGGTTATGCGCTTTAAGTGAAATGGGTAGTTTGTCGATAATTGAATGCACGGGAGAAATATTATTTATGCGGTTTAAAATTTTAGCCATTCTTTTAATTCTTCTTTTTATCTTCCAAATGCAGCTTTTTGCGATTATTAATCCAAACGATACGGCTCGTTTTGCATCCGGATTCCAGAGGATTTTGATGTCTGCTTTTCAGCTTCCGTTTCAAGTCGCAGCTCGCACGCTGCAAGGGCCTCCGGGGATCGGCACTGTGAGTGGTGTTATGTACGGGGCGATCCGAACGGTGACGGATGTGGTCGGAGGTGTGTTTGATATGGGCGCTGCCGCAGCCCCTTACGCGAAGTACGCACTTTTTGCGCTATAATATAATTCCCTGCCGGAGTGATGGGTCATATCCCGATAGACAATCAGCGGCTTATTTTTCGTATCTATTTAATGTTCTGAATTGGGCGATTGTCCCTCATCCCTGCCCCGAAATACCTATTAAAATACTTTCAACCCCTCTTAATTTGAATTCGGGACTGTCATGATTTCCCATAACTATTCCCAAGTATATTTTAATGATAATCATGGCAGCCCTCTCCCTTTGGGGGGGGGTAATTGTTTAGCGTTTTGAAGTGGCACACATAGAAACCCTGTCATGCCCGCATGTTTTCCCTCGGTAAGGCGAGGGCCGGCCCTGTATTTCCAGGGAAGCGGGCATCCAGCTGATTCTGGATTCCCGCTTTTCCGCCCAACAGGACGGCGGATCCGCCAGTTCTCGCCAAACAGCGCGGCGAGTCCGACGCGTATTTTGGCGGATGTTAGGCGGACGCGGGAATGACAAAAAAACGGGTGCCCTTTACAGATAATCACTTCAAAACGCTAAACAAATACTTGGGGGGAGAGGGGAAATTCCAAGCGGGGAGGTGTGAGGGGGTAATCGTTTCAAAACGCTAAATTAATACTATTTTCTCCGTGGAAGTGTGACTTTCTCTGAAATTATATTTTCCCCCGAGTCGACGAATTTGTATTCAAGCGTCGTCGCGTTTAGAGGAATCAAAACAGGTTTCGAATATTTGATCCACGCCAAATTGTCGAATCGGTAACTTTTTGCAAGGAACTCGCGTGTGCTTATTTCCCGGTTTGTTTTGATGTCGACGACTTTCAGTCCGACCGTTGTTTTGGCTGAACTCAAAACCTGCGTGCCGTCCGAAAGCGTCTTCAGCGCGGGATTGTAAAAAATAGAAACCGAATAGTCGCTGGCTGTTTCCGCTGGCGGCGCGAGTCTTGTCATCGTGCCCTGTGGTGCGGCAACACCGCAGACACCAGAACAATTCTGGCCGCTTCCTAGGATTTCGCCAATGGTGCAGTAGATGCAGTTCACGTCTGCGCTGTTGGCATCAAAGTAACGCCCATAAGGGCCGGTGTACGAACAGTTGTTTGGATTGGGATCCGTGCAGTCAGTGCTGGTTGCCAGTTCAATCAGGGCGTCTTTTGCAGGGTTAGACGGTTCATAGCCGATCGTAAAAATAACGAAAGGTTTTCCTGGTTGATACAAATCAAGGGCATTGCGCGCCTGCGCCAAAGTGAGCGAACTAATTGTATCTGCACCGTCTGATAGGACGATGACGGCTTGCATGAATGTGGGATCGGGCGGCTGGCTTTGGAGCCACCATAAACTACCTGCGTCAGAGAGAGCGATGGCGTTATAAAGATTTGTGTTTCCCGCCGCATTGCAGCCAGGAGACCCCGGTATTGTGGTGCCGGGGGCACAATAGCTGTTGATATTCCCAATGAGGTCGGGAGCTTCATCAGTTAAAAGCTTGAGCGGTGAGGTAACAGGGGGATATCGTGTGATATTGCCGTCAAACCAAATCAGGCCCATTCGATCGCCGTCCTGGAAGGCGGATACGAAATCCCTGACTGCATTCGTCATATTGATGAATTTCATGCTTCCCCCCGAATCCATACTTCCGGATTCATCCAGCACGAGAATTACACGCACCTTGTCTTGAATCGTGACGCTCAGGGTGAATTCTGCGGATTGGTTGCCAACATTATCCCTTGCCCGATAGCTGACCGTATGAGGTCCGGTTGTCCAGTAGTCGAGGCTATTCCATGGATTTGTGGCGGATTCCTCCCAGCCTGCGCCGTCGTTGTTTATTTCAAATAATTGGATTCCGCTTAGAGTGTCAAGCGCTTCGATCCGGAGACTGGTATTACGGACCAAAAAGACAGAGGGCCCCGCTTGAGGGATACCATTTGCGGTCACTGCGAATGTCGGCGGAGTATTGTCGATGGTGACTTCATACGTCTCGTCCGGGGTTTCGAGGTTGCCGGCGATGTCCTGAGCGCGCGCCGATAATGTTTTTAATCCTTCTGTCAGGTCCTGACGATTGGCCCATGCGATGGTGATGGGTGCGGCTCCATTCACGTGAGTGTAAGCGGCATCGCCTGTGAATTTCCATTCGATGTACTGAACTCCTGTTTCCGTGTCCGTTGACGTAATGACAAATTGTTGAGTCACGCCATTTTTCCATTGAATGTAAGGCATGTTTGCCGGTGCCGGCGATATGTATGGTGCCGGTGGTTGGATTTCAATGGTTGTGGAAGGCGGCGTGGAATCGACACCGATAACCGTGTAAGTGACCGGAATTGTTCCCGTTTCTGGGTTGCCGGCCGGCGGATTGTCTGTCGCGCTGAATGTGACCGGGTACGTTGAAGCGGCATCAAATCCGGGCGTTAGCGTGAGTGTTCCGGTTTTGGTGCCAGGGTTATAAACCAAATTCATAAAGCCTTCTAATGGAGTTACCGTTAAAGTGGGGACCGGGTCGTTTTCGCGGTCGGCAAGGCTGATATTAATTACGAGAGAAGCTCCCTCGTCGACGGATTGATCCCCTGCGGGGTCGAGCGTCATTGCCGGCGCCTGGTTATCGAACCACCACTTCACATTGTTTTGCGATTCTGAAATACTTCCCGTCCCGCGCGCGTCGATGACCGCAGCTAAGTTATTTGAATCTTTGACGTCAAGGTATTGAACGTCGCGGGTACCTTGCGGATCGATTTTCCATTGGTCGCTTGGGTCTCCGTCACCGTCGTCTTCCGAACTCCGGAGTTTGAGGAGATTTCCGTTTGCGCCTTTGAGTTCTAACGCGCCGAGAATGGTTTGCGTTTTTCCGGCTTCGAACCGGAGTCTTCCGCCGGGGGTGACATTGGTGAAATCATAGAAAGTGGTTTCGCCATTGACGGTATTTTCTGTGTCCGCAACGATTGTCAGAAATGTAACTTTTCCGCTTGAATGGGTGAGGGCACCTGCGGATTTGTGCCAGTTTCCATAGACAAGGAAGTTATTGCCCGGTTTCGGTGCGATCAACGTTCCGTGTTCAAGATACAGTTCCATGGTTGCGACGATGTGGCCGTTCAACGCATCCAAAGTTGTTCCGGAGGAGGCGAGTGCCCGGGCATAGAGCGTGGTGTCAGACGCAAGCGTCAGCGTTCCGCCGTCGGCTTCGAAGGCGATAAACGTGGTCTTCGGATTCTGTCCTCCGTTAATTTGAAGGTTCCAGAAGTTGGATTCACTGGGATACGAGTTATGGTTTTGGAAGATAGCCTTATAGAATTGAATGGAAGAGGAATTGTTAAAGGTGACGTTGTAAGGCCTCATAGTTACTCCGTCAAATTTCTTGCCGTAGCCGTCAAAAACGATGGCGCTCGAGGAACCGTTCGTAATCATGCCGGCGGAACCGACGGTGAAGTCGCTGTAGAAAATGCTCCGGCAGGGGCGGGCGGTATTAGGTAATTTTAGTGTTCCGTTAACCGTGGCATCTCCGGTGATGATAAGAGCTCTCGAATAACCCAAGCCGTATACATCCACTTCGCCGGCATTTCTGGCGTCCAGCGTCGCGCCGGTTTGAACCGTGAGATTTCCAGACGGTCCAACATTGAGCAGGGAATCCGTTCCGACAGCCAAGGTTCCGCTTTGAACGGTGAGGTTGCCGGTATTGTACAAGCTGTTTTGGATGGTCCATGTATCTGTCGAATCGCCGTTCACCAGAAGATGATTGAAAGACGTTAAATTAACGTTGCTAATCGTTCCGATGGTTGGAGCTGTATCGGCGGCAAATTTGACGGTGCCTTTGTTGGCTGGGCCATAACTTCCTTGGTTGTTCCAGTTTCCCCGGACGGAAATAATTTTATCTTCGTTACTGAGTCCTGCGCCTTGAGCGATAGAGAGATGATTAACTGCGATGTCTTCGTAGGTAAGAGTTCCTTTCGTGATCGTCGGATTTTCGGGAGAATTCTCGACCGACAGGTTTCCGATATAAGCGCTGCCGGCATACATTTTGGTTTGTTTTGCTTTAATCGTGGTGCCCGCGTTGGCTGTGAATGTCGCGCCGGCTTCGATTTTGAAGACGTAATATTCGCCGTAGGTTGTGCAGCCATTGGAAAAACAAATCGTTCTTCCGGGAGTATAATTTGCGCGCGGATAGGAAATGTCGAGTGTTCTGTCGTTAGCGAGAACCGTTCCGCCGGATTTAACCACGAGGCCGTAACCGTAAGACGGATCGTGCGATAAAATAACATTACCGGCAAGGTTCAGGGTTGCGCCGGTTCCGACTTCCATTCCGAATAACATCGACGGTGCGGTTCCTTCGACTACGAGAGTTGTTCCGGCGGGAAGGACATCACTTGTTTCGTACTGGACGTTCTTCAATCTAAAGTCCTGTCCGAACCATCGGATTTTCCCGCCTGTGAGATTGATCCGGCCTGAACTGTCGTCATGCGTGATTGCGCAAACGGCTTTTGACGGATCGCTGAATTTCGATGATTCAAGCCATATCTGATCCGCTGTTACTTGCATTGCCGGGTCAGAACAAGTTGCGCTGCAGGAATCCACAAAATGAAGTTCGCATCCTTTCAATGGGTCGCTGCCGTTCATGGTCAAGCGGCCGGCATTGCCGGTTAATGCCGACAAAGTCATTTTCCCCCGGAGTTTGGCATATCCGTAGGTAGGCGGACTTCCGGCTTGGCCGATTTCGACAGTGGCAAATTTAACATTAGAACCGTTTTCGAATTCAAATAATTGCGGGTCTGCGCTGGGATGGAACTGGGATCCTGTGAGTTTCAACGTGGCGCCTTCGGTGATATTTCCGGATACATTGGTGGTTGCCAGGATGCTTCCGGTGGAACTGACGCTCATATGTCCGTAGAGATTGAGGACGGAATTGATATCTAAAGAACCGTTATTGACGGCTAATTGGTTGTAGACTTGAAGCGGTTGAGCTGCAGTCGAATCATTGAAAATAACTGTGCTGCCGGTATTATCGATGGTGAGGTTGTGGAAATTGATAATGGTAGATCCTTTGGTAATAGTTTGGGTGCCGGTTCCGTTAAAGATGAAGGTGAACGGTGTTGTACCGAGTGTAATACCGCTGATGGCGCCTCCGGTTGCATCCCAATTTCCTTTCACGTTGACTGTGATATTTTCGGGGATGATCAGGCCCGTGCGGTTGCGAAGGTTATAGACGGTCACATTTCCGCCCGGCCGGTAGTATTTATTGAGACTGACTCCGATGCCGATTTGAAGTTCCTTGTTTGGAGCAAAGGTGGCGATGTTGGCCGCATCTACGTCGTAAAGTATTTGACCGGCGTCGGCTCCGACTCCTTCTCTGGCACGTTTGAGATTTTGATTTGTGATGCCGCATCCGGTAACGGGGATGCAGAAATATTCGTGGCTTATGACGACTTTGCCCGCATACATCTTGATGCCGGTAATTGCCGAAGTGGCGTCTTTGGCAATGGTGACGTAATTCGCCCTGTCCGGGTGCTTTGCGTAAATCAAAATGGGTTGGTTGGCGACCGGAGTCGCGGTAAAGCTAAAAGCGCCGTTCGCATCCGTTGTTGTAAACTTCACCATGCCACTATCAACGGAAAGATCAACTTCCACGCCTGCGCCGACAGGAGTGACGCCGTCTGCCCCGTACACCGTTCCCGAAATCGTAACGCCCACCGGTCCGGTGACGGTCAACGCTCCGCTTGCAATTCCATATGTCTGTCCGCCATAGTCACCCGTAAGAGCGATCATGTAGGTTTTGTCCGGGATTTGAACATTCGCATAGGGTTGAGATAGATTTTGTGTTTGAGCCATTGGAAGATTGATTGTGTTTGTAAATGGCGGAACGGATGGAACGTCGGTTTTTGTTGCCGGGTCAACGATATGAATATTCAATACAAGTCCGGCAAGATCGACATTGCCATTGTTGGTAACGGAATAATCAAAGGTGACATTGTTTCCTTGTTCGACCGAGCCCGGATTGACTGAAAGAGTTCCGGTTAATTTCGGAATTCCGAGGATGTCGAAAGTCGTTGAAGCAGTTCCAAGGGTCGTGGTAAAAGCCGGATCGTCGGAGACGGTTATGATGACCGTATATCCGGTTGCCGGCGAAGTGTTTTGTGTGTTCCAAGAAAGCGGAATGCTTTCGAGAGATTCCGGAGTCAAATTAGAAACAGTTTGGGCAGGGAAGGCATGTAAGACGGATTGATCTGGATTAAGAATCTTGATTCGGGAATAAAGCGTATTGTATGTGAAATTTGTACTTAGATTCTTAATTTTCCCGGTAACCGATACGGTTTCATTTGCCGTGTAGGATACTTTATTAGTTGTTACATTTGCACTGATGCCGGTTGCCTGACTTGTTCCGACGTGGAACGAAGCAAATGCTTCGTCAGTAATAATGCCGTTGTTCATGACCCTGGCTCTGGCGTAGTAATCGCCTTCTATCAGGGATTCCGGGATGGCCCATGTGCGAGGGAAAGAGGTCGCGTTCCCCGGTATAAGATCAACAAAGTAATGGTTCGTAATATGGGCACCGGTGACCTCATTCATTTGGTCATCGAAAATTTTAATTTCAGCAGAACCGTCTCCGGCATCGTTACCGATATTCATGATTGAAGCGGTTAGATTGACTTTTTCGCCCGGTTGATAAGTTGATTTATCAAGGGATGGATAGATTGTGAAAGTGATATTCCCTTGCACGGTGATCGTATTGGACGCATAGTTGTTGTGTTCCATTTCTTCCGTAAAAATATTGTCCGGATCGGCGCAGGCATAAACCGGATAAATGCCTGCCTTCGGAAACGAGGTGTTCACTGAAGCGGTTGCGGATCCGTAGGCAGTAATTTGCGGAATCGTGTATTTGCCGATGAATTCGCGGTTGAGAGACGGATCATCGAGCTGCGAGTAATGAATATCATAATTCCAGGATTGATCCGGATTACGGCTAAAATGTGTCCATGCGGCGACCTGGTTCGAGATGACAGGATTCATTGCCATCACGGGAGTTGAACCCGTTTTGAAAATTATTTTGGGATCATGTGCCAAGCAGCCGCCCGACCCTCCATTTTTTGAAATTTGACACATGTACAACCAGCTTTGCTGCATCATACCGTTGGACGCCTGCCAGATAATGCGATCGCCGTAGATTTTTGCGTTGTAGTTATGAGTCGGAAACGACATGGAATATTTGGTAACGCGCGTTCGCGTGCTTGGATCAATACAGCCATCCGAGCGTTTTTCCCAATCGCAATAATAAATATGGGTGGTGTTATTCTCTTTGTATGTGGTCCATGCGACAATGTTTCCTGAGATTTCGGGCAGGGAAACCAACTGTTCGCTTTGAGGAAGGATCATTTTTTCGCCGTTACCGGAATTGCAGCTGCCCGTGGACGCGTTGGTCAAATCGCAGACATAGGCTCCGCTGGCTATCCACTCGATATAGACCAATTTGGTTCCCGAAAGTTTTGGAGCGCCGCGGGACGGGCCGGTGGTGAGCCGGATTTTGGAGCTATTTTCATAACAAGCACCTTCCGTTGGTTGGAAGGCGCCTGTAAGTTGCGGAAGGGTGGGGTCACACATGAAGAGTGCATATTTATTTTCCGCTTCCATAAATTGGCTCCACACGACAGCTGATCCGTTAATGGTCAAGCTGTTTAGCGGGCTTGCGTTCCACGGGACGTATGCGGTAACGTTTTGGGGGAGTACGAAAGGCTCGGGGATGTCATAGCGTTTTACGGCATATTGACTAATCCCTGAAGGACTATTCGGGCCTTTTTCGAGATAGACGACATAATCGCCGGAACCGCGGGGGCCGGATTCGTCGTAGCTGCTATTGGCAATGGTGATTTTTTCGTCAGACGTGTTACAGCCGCCTCGGGCGCTGTTTAAGTTGAGGTCGCACATATAAATATTACCCGAATCTTGCCACGCAATATGCGTGTCGAAAACCGATGGATAATCTTGGAGAGCGGTGTCATTGGTGACGGCTAATGTTTTAAGCTGCGCTTGTGTTTTACAAGCATCGGAGCCCATCGAATCCAGGTCTCCTTTATATAGACTAACAGGGACATTTTGAGCGGATTGGCTGCTGTTATTATGGACATTAGCCGAAATGGAGACGGTGGCGTTTGGCGTTGTTGGATTTGCAGAAAACGTGATGTCGTTTTTTTCAATTGAAAGGTCAAGCAGGCTGGAATCATGTGCCAGGTTCCAATTTAAATTGGTCATCATTGCTGACGGTCCTTGAGGTTCGATGGCCGCTTCCACGATCGAAAAAGGTCGGCCATCAAGCGAGAAAATATTAGTTCCGCTTTCACCGCTATTGGCCCTGATTTCAATCTGCTCGCCTTGCCGGACGTTATATTTTTTGTCCGGGAAATTATCGAATGTATAGTGGGCAATATATTTTCCATCGTCTTGGCGGACGAAAATATTGTCTATCCAGCCCAGGATATCCCGAGGAATTCTTCCGCCTTCATAAGAATAATCGAATTGCCAACGAAGCGTATAATTGCCTGCGTCTAAAGGAAAACTGACTTCTTGCCATCCATTTGTTCTACCGGTGGTGGGAGGCAAAGATGGTTGTAGAAGAGAGTTGATGGAAAAGCGAAAATAATCGAAACCGGGAGCCAGGTCTAATTTATAACGGAAAGAGACTGTTCCGTGTGTGTTCAACTGAACATTCATCTCGGTATAGGTATTATTATCTGCGGCTCCGCAACTGCATCTACAATCGTTTCCGGTTGCTTGGAACGGGATTCGAATTTCAGGGGTGCGCAGGGCGTGCTCTGTTTCATCGAGGATAAAAGGATTGGTCAGAGTGATTCCTTGATAGCAAGCAAACCAATTGTGATAGGTTTCGGTGAATTCCGGCCCGAAATCATTGTTGAAATCGAGATTGAGAATCGTATTCCCGCTGGCCGTTTCTTTGACGAGAATATTGTCAATCCAAAGAGCGTTCCTGCCGTAGCCTGCGCCCGGACTGTTTTTTTGGAAGGTCCATGTTAAATCGGAATAGCCGGTGGGAAGCACAGCCGATTGATGTCCGCTACTTGGACCGTTGGTTCCGTTTACGCTGAATGCCGGGTTGCCATTAGCATCAAACACGAATAGGTCGCCGTCAGTGCTTGCCTCGAATTCCCAATCAAATTCGACGGTGCCGGCCTGGGCGAGTTTGACTTCGGTATATATGGAGGAATAATTCGCGCCCGTCATGGTTCTGCTTTTTATTTTCATTTGACCAGAGGGCTGGATATCCTGGACGAAGTCCGTGTCGAGAATTTCAAAAGGATTAGGATCATATCTCCCATTGTAGTTGCGGTCAACGATGACCTGTGTTGGCGTGTCAAAAAGACCGGTGATAAACGCTCGGCCGCCCATGGACTGTTGGTTGAATGTTTTTCCGCCCAGTGCCAGCCAGTAGTTGTTGATGCTGTGGTTTTTGGGGGATAGTTGATTGGCATCGCCGTCACCCCATAATGCTTCGGGAGAAGAAAAGACGACACCGATCGGTTTATCGCTTTTCACCCGAGTGCCAGGTTTGTAAGTCTGATCCGGTTCTTGGGATAGGATGGTAGTTGTATCTCTTGGATAAGCAAATGTTTGTCCGCGGTTGAGGAGGAGTGTTTTCTTTTGGTCAAAACCACTGAAATCATTTCGGGGTTCGTCAAACAGGATATGAGTATTATCTTCGGTCGCCACAACCAAGATTTTGTCATTGGCGTCGGCGTTTCCACCATTCGGGTCGTTGACGTAGGGAACGTAGTATTCAATTCCGAGAATAGAAGTCGGGAACACAAGATAGGAACTGCCTAAATAATCTTCTTCGGGGGCAAAGGCATGTACTTCAATGGGGTGATTGCTGGTAATATGCGAACCCTTCCGGGGGTCCTCTGTGATGACATCCGGGATAATAAAACCGCTATAGGTATTGTGTACCGGCTTTTCTTTTTCGCCGATCGCAACCGTTTCGCCGCGCTTTAGGGAGCAGGTCATCACGGGTGGGGATGAGGAGACCAAAGAACACCGGTCTCTCGGATAAGTCGCCATAATACTGGTTTCTGTCAATTCCAAATTCACGTTTGTATCATCCTGGCTTGCGGTCAAAAGGAGATACACAGGTGCGCCCGATACCGGATAATAGCAGCTAGGAAGATCTCCCGTGTATTCGCACATATCCCAAAATGAACGGATGCCAGCGTACCAGAAATCGGTTCCCCAGGCTTCGGTCGGACTCAGCATAAACATTTTCCAGTCCCAGTTGAAGTCGTCATATTGGGCGGCAAGAATGCGTTGATCGGACTGAATCAGTGTTCCGCCGGCAATGCTTTGAGGGATTTCAAAGATGTCACCGGCGTTCATGAGGCGGTAAAGAGTTTCGTGATAATTTTCGTTCAAGGAATTGCGGGTGGAAATGATCACGTGGGTGTTGTCCGCGACCGAAAACAGCCGGACATAATTTCCGTTGGCGTGAATACGGAAATCTGCGCCTAAGAGCGGGTAGTCCCACCATTCGAGAGAGGGCGTGTTGGGATCTGAATTATCCCCACTGACTTGGATGATTTCTTTGGCGACGAAATATTCAAAAGTAGTCGGTACAGCCGGTCCGCTTGAGACATTGATCGTTTGGGAAAGGCTGTTGTTGGATTCGTTTGATTCGACGACTTCATTTTTTGGATCGGCAACGACATAGATATTGTGACTTCCGGCTAATGCATACCATGGAACGTCGATCGTTTTCGTGCCGCCGGCATCAATGACGATACTGGTTTTTCTATCCAGCGCAAATCCGTTGTTCGCGGGGTCGCCATCATAAAAAATGACTTCCATATTTTCGGCTGCAGCCATGCCGGGATTCGCCAAGGTTGCGCTGACAGTCACGCTGTCCCATGCAGTCGGAGACGTCGGAACCGACGTTAAATTTGTGATTTGAATATCCGGCAGATCAGTCATTCCGACCAATAAATAAGCATTGCTTCGATTATTTGTTTCATTTTTTTCAGGGATGTCGCCAATGGTGTCATTTGGGAAGTACCGACCGGGATCGCAGACGGCGTAAATTTGATGCCGGCCTTCCGAAAAGACTTTGTCGGTGAAAGGAATTTGTACGGTTCCTCCGGGACCAAGCACGGCAGGGAGATATATCGGGGGCCAATAATCTGGATTTAAATGCCATGAATTTGGGGGCGGATTATGGGATGGGTTTCCGCCGAAAATTTCGATCCATGTACCGTTGGAAAGGTCCGCATCGCCTTCGTTCTTGACTGTCACTGTGATTGTGATAGGTTCAGCGACTGCCGGCGTGTTATTTGAAAACGTAATTCCATCCGGAGGAATATAGCAATCTGGAAGCAATCCTCCTGCGATGGCTATGGGAGCGGTGTTGTAATTGTTATCTGGCGTGGCGTCGGCAAAATCCGTTCTTGCTAAAAGGGTGTATGTTCCCGAGGCAAGTTGAATGGCATTGAGCAAAAGGTGCTTCGTTTGTCCGGCCGGGAGTTGATCGATGATGACGGATTGTTTTTCAAAAGCGGGACTCACAGTTTTACAGACCGTGCCATTTGCTTCGCAGAATTCCACGTTGACGTTATTGGCTGTGAACTTGCCGATATTTTTGAGTTGGACGGCGGCGTAAATTGAGTCATCAGCGGTAGGATTTGCCGGATAAGTAATAATTTGTGTTATTTTGATATCGGGCTCGAGGAGGAGGAGTAATTTCGAATCCTTCAGAGCACGGAGGGCGAGTGCGGTTTGATAAATATTTCCGTTCCAGTTATGGGGGGTGGCATTGTATTCAGTTTGAAGCCATGTTAAAGAATTTTGGATGCTTGGGATGCTGATCCCATCAAACAGGGCGGTGCGGCGGAGAGCAGAATAACACAGCGCCGTGGTCGCGATTTTTTCCTCGGTCCCCCCCCAGGAATTATCTCCGTTTTTCTGGTTAACGAGCCATGCCGCCGCGTTGGTAATGACCGGAATCAGCGCTTCGTTTTGGTAACCTGAGGAGAGAATGTAATCCGTCAGGGTATAAAGAATTGTTGCCGTGAGCACGATATCGCTGGTTGGTGCAGATTCAATTGACCAGAAGCCGGCTGCGTTTTGTGTTTGCTTGAGATAATTCATGACCGAATCAATGACTGAATTTTCTACCAAACCTTGGCCGAGAAGATTAAAGTAGGTGAAACTGCTTAAAACAAGAACGGTATCTAACGGCGAACTCTGATATTTTTCTGTTAGTCCCCAGCCGCCATCGGGATTTTGCCGGCCAACCAATGTTCCGATCAGCTCGTCAAGATAGGCGTTTGAAGGAGACAGCACACCCAATTTATGCGCGATGAAATCGGAATCCGCTTGATCCTGATCATCGAACCACGTGATGACTTTGATCAGGGCGGCCGTGTCTTTTTCAAGATAGAAAAGTGTTTTAAATGCTTCGGTCGTATCAATTTCACGCGTCTCGTTGACTGTTCCGAAACTTCCATTTTCCTGCTGCTGATTGAGCAGCCAATCAGAGGCGTCTGTTAAGATATCTTCGATAGAATCAGCGCGAGAGGATGAAATGGATAAATTCATGAGCAGGATAGCGGAGCAAATTGCGGTGAGGACAGGAAAGAGAAATAACTTTTTTCGATGAATGGTGAAGTGAAAAACTCTGAAACGCATCATCATTTATATGTACCGGCCTTATATGATAAATTTCTTCATATTCTTATTATAGAGTCTACCACTTGTAAATTCTGACTTAAAATTAAATATAAAAAAAAAGTAGCTTTTTAAAGCACTAAACTAAGTCGAAAATCGTTTACTTATAATGCATTAGGTATCTCAATAGCATGGTACACAAAGCATATTCCCCGCCCCGATAATAACACAATGCAAGATTCCAGCCATTTTCTCCTTATTTTTTGTGAATTTTGAGCTTAAAAGCCGCTCATTATAAGGAGAAACCGGGAGCGTGTGGAGGGTGCAAATATTGCCCAAACGGCTATGTTTAAATCGATATACATAGGCCTGAATAGACGTCTATAAATATCACCATACATTTTAGAGAACGGGCACTCTCAGAACCGGTATTCCGAGAACCAGTCTGCCGATTATGCCGCCTGTGTAATGATTGCTTGAGCTTGCCTGACGAATTCCAGATTTTTAGCGAGTTCCATTAACGCAGAAGAAGTTGTAATGCCCGCAGAAAGCTTTGGCCTTTCAAGGACCGTATAAATGGCAGTCAACAGGGCGGTTCCTTTGTCTTTGAGCAGTGCGTTGTCATTCACAAGCAGTGCTTCGATCTGTTTCTTTAGAACGTCATTCAGCAATGATTGGGCTTTATTTCTTGAATCAAAGACGAGTGCTCGCGCCGGTGCACTGGTGATAAATCTGTGCATTTTTAATTCATCTGATGTGACATTTAATTTGACCCCTCTTGTTGCCGGAGTGTTAAGCTTTTGCCGCCGGTTTGCGATTTCACGGCTCATCGTTCTTTCAAGATTTCTCAACTGATTGTTGGATGCCTCGGGGAGCAGGATTTGCACAATTGCTGTTTGATTATGGCTGAGGAAATCGATTAAAATTTGGAGACGCAAGTCATCCATCGAAGGGATCTCATCAAAGGACATGGATATCCGTAGTTGAAGGTTTGCAGCTTTTTCTTGATCCGGGAATGCGGAAAATAGGTCGGTGTGTTTAGCCTTGGTTGTGGATTGACGTTCGGGCATCCGGCCGATCCGGAATATTCCATTCCCAAGAAGCCGCGAAGTCGCGACGGCTATTTCGCTTGGAGAAGGAATTTCAGGCTGAAGAGATAACAGTTCCGGACGCAAAGCTATTCGCACTTCTGCCCGGCCCTGAAGTCTGGACTCGCCATTCAATTCAGCAATGAATGACGTCCACCGCGCCCGATTATTGGGCGCGTTACTTCCGGCGCTGGCAAGCCCAAACGCAAACCGGCGCAATGAAGAATCAAAAAGCCATTTGTCATAGACCTGACGGGTTATTTCACGGTCTTTCAGCGCTTGATCCCACTCCGGAACCGATAGCGGAAGATCTGCCGCACGTCTAAAAATTTTCATGGCTTTATAAAATTCCCCGGATCTTCGCATCAAATCCGGATTGGAAACCAAAAACATGATCAGCTCTAATTGGTGAAGAGAATTGGGCCAGGCGGGAATGCGTGTTATTTTTCTTAAGACGCGGTCAGTTGAAAAAGGTTTGTAGTGTTGCGTTAATTCTTTCCACGAGGCAAGAATGCGGTGTCGTTCGTGAGCCATTTCGCCGAGGACAGCGACATCGATTGAATTTCCCCTCAATTCCGGAAGTTCAAGTTTCAGCTTTCTACCGGTGCTCAGGATCATGAGGTGATCATCAATCGCTCTGGCCGTCGCGCTTTTAACCGAGGCATCCGAAATGGCATTAAAAAGAGCGGTGCGGGATTCCGTGGTCATCAGTTTTTCTTCCGTTTCCACAATGGCAACGAAAAACAATGCGAGATCACGATACGTATGGGTTTTTTGAAATACGGGCTGAGCCGGCATGTTGAAAGCCAAACGTTTCGCCTGCCGAAAGGTTTCTTGTCCCGCTTCAACTTTTTGCTCGAGCTCGAGGGCTGAAATTCCCAAGAGTGACAAAAATTTAAGGTAGTTGCTTAGCGGAAAAGCAGGTTGCTTTGTAGAGGTAACACTTTCGGATGTTTCGGGAATTCTCAAAACTTCTTGTTTGGCTTCTCGGAGGGTTCCTCGTGCTTTTTTAATCGCCCCTTGTTCAAATTGAGCTTTTGCGATTAACATTAATGCGGAAGCGTGAAGATGAAGAAATAATTTTTTGCGTGGCTGCTTTTCGACATATCGTTTTAAATCCCATGCCGTCTGTCTGGCTTGATGCCATAATCCCAATTCGGCTTCGAGCGCCGCAACTTCTTTCATGGCAAAAGGACGATCGTCTTCTCTCTTGGAATTTTGTCCCAGGAGCCGATAGGCGTAAACGGAAGGCAATAATTCCTGTAATGCGGTTAGAACAGGTGTTCTGACCATGAACTGAGGTCGTATTGCCTTGATGATATGGCGGAAACTTGGCAAGCGAACTTCCGATCGAACAGTTTGTGCGGAGGCGAGACCGGCAGGAGAAAGGATGACTGATCGATTTGGATTTTTGCTGTCTGGGAGAAATTTTCCTTGATGAACGACTCTGCCGCTTCGGGTCACGGAAGCATTTAAAGCAGGAAGTCCCAGGTTGTTCCGGAGTTGTCGAATGAGTAAGTTGAAAGTGCGTAATTGCCGGGTCGGGTCGGCCGATTGGACTGTTTCTATGATGACTGGAGAGAGCCCGTCGAGAAGGAGTTCAAAAAGTTTTTGCTGTAAGGCTGCTTGGGTAAAAGAATCGTTTCCCCAAAAGCGAGTGATGGCATCGACATTCAGCGGCCAAAATGGTTTGATATAAGATTTTTGAAGTAATGGCGCGGAGGGAAACGTCATGGCTTTAATGTAAGTCATTTTGTCCGAAATTTCGGAGAAACGCGGGCTGACCGCAGCGTAACCCACTGCGTTTTTCTCGAATATATTCTGGAGGCCGGCCGAGTGAAATCCGCCCGTGACAAGAATGGCAACTGATGGCTTTTCCGTCTTTGCGGGAGACGCCATGTTTTCAAACATGGATTGCTCTCTTTTTTGTGCAATTTCGAAAAAGGTAACGGCTTCACTAAATAGTTGATTTACAACAGGGGCGGGAATTATATTTTTTGTCTGTTCGTTGGATCCGAGTTGTGTGAGCTCTCCTGAAAGAATGGAAGGCGAAATTTCATTTTTGTTTTGGATGACGACCGAATATTCATTGTGCGTCAGTTCGAGAGAGAAAAGTTTTTTAAGCAATAGGAAGTATTTGTAAATTTTGATCAATGTTTTTTCTTCTTCTTTTGAAGCAAGACGGTTGTAAATACGGTCTGTCAATTGTTCGAGTTCCTGGTAAAGTCCTTTTGCTTCAATTTCATTTTGGAGAATTAAAATCCCGGCGTGACGGAAGAAATTGGGATAATCAGCAAACGAAAAACCTTTCGGAGCAGCTGCTTCGTGCAGCGTTTCAAAGAAGGTTCGCGGTTGCCGGAAGATCGGATTTGATGAGGGAGTTGTTTGTTGATTTGTCGTTGTTTTCAGCTGAAACGCTTCGATATTTTTAATCAACGTATCAGGGATATTCTTTAAACGCAGCCATTCGATCAGCTTTATTTTTTCCGCTTCTGCTTTCCTGTCATCCATGTTCCCGCTTGTTTCGTTCATTTTGAAAAGCCTTACCAAATAAGGCCAGTCAGACTGATTTTCCGCATTTCCAAAGTCGATATCGAGATCTTTTAAGGCTGACGACTGAAGAAACTTCAGATAGGAAGCAAGGGAATCCTGGTGGTTGCTGAGGAACGTCCATTCTCTGAAGAATTCGTTGAGCCTTTTGTTAAAGATGTAAGAGGCCTTCGTCAGGATTAACGTCTCAAGTTGTTTTAAAAATTGGTCGCCTGTGTCTTTGTGATCATAAACGGCTTTGAAAGCTTTCAGATCTTCTTTGTAAAGAAGCGGATTTTCGACACCGTAAATAGAGCCCGAACGCTTGGCGGTTTTTGTGAGTTGGCTGACTAAGAAAAGTTCGGTGCCTCCGATGAGTCCCTTTTTTGCGAGTAAATCTGCGGTTTTTTCATTTAAAGCGGGTTCATCAAAGAAATGAAAAGAATCGGTTGTGATTTCACCCATTCCGCCTTCTACAAAAACCGAATCGATATTAAAGTTTGCGGTTAAATATTCCAATAACTTTTGAATGTTTTTTTGAGCTTCATAGTTAGCGTGAGCATCTTGGATATGGATGACAAACCGGGGGAATGAAGACGATTGATTTCCGGGGCTATTGGGGGAGTAAGTTTTTTCAATTTTGCCGATGGCTTCCGGAATTTTTAGATCTAATTGATTCAAAGTTTCCGGATGGGATACAGCTGCTTGAGATGTGTTTGTTACTTCGGTTTGAGATGTCAGAGTTCTTTCGTTAAGTGAGCCGGGGAGTGCCCATGAAATGAAATGGAATGAGCAAGTTAAAATGATGATGAACGCATTGACTTTAAAGCAGGATGGATAGATTCTTTTTTTTCTTGCTGTCACCATTATTGTTTACCCGTGAAACAGAGAAATTCCTTCCCCTATTGAAAGGTAATAAAGTATAGCACCTATTCCCGGTTTTTACAAAATTGATATTAAATACATTTAAAAACACCGTAAATCATTTAATATGAATAATATATAGAAATTTTAAATTGTATGGCATTAAGTTTGAACAATGGAGATAAACTGGTAATCCAGAAAAGGAGTGCTCAGCCGGCTGCCCTTGCCTTCAGAATTTCGCTAAAAAAATTGGCAAGGTCATCTATTTCAGCTCTGGTAATTTTTAACATATCTAAATATTGGGAGAAAACCGTCGATTCACTTTTGACTGTACTTAAGATTCTTTGGGCAACGTGTAGTGATTCTAAATCGAATTCGCCATATAGATTGGAGTTCGAAAGTTGATTACCATATTTGTTTTTTACATAACGCAGACCGTAAATATAACACGCTAAATCTTCCATTTGATAACGCGCAAGGGTTTGGCCGGAACCCAGATTTGCAATGTAGCCATTGATATCAGTCAAGATCCATTGATTGGCAAGGTTTTGTATTGTTCCGTGCGCTAACTCATGCGCTTCTAATTCACGGACCGCAACTGCGGCCGCCTGCTCTCCCTGTGTTTTTTTGAGAAGCCATAATCGCATGTCGTTTAATGTCAATCGGTTCCAGTGACCGCTTGTCAAAGTTCCGCCGGTCGGTATATCCTGCCCAAGACTTAACGCATTTGGGGTGGATTCCCACCAACCATAAGGGCCCGCTCCGACAGTATTGGCACTTTTTCCCGCAGCGCTGGCTTCTGCGTAATTCTTCATGACTTGATCTGCTGCTTTAGAGCTTTGTGAGAGAATTGCTGGCACTTCCATTAAATCCCTGTCCAAAAATTGGCGGACCGGAGCTGTATGATTGATAAAATCGCTTTCTACCGCTTGCATTTCTTTATAAAGAAAATTTTTGAATTCAATATGTACTGTTTTTGCGGCCGGAGAAGGTCCGTAAGCCTGCAAAAGTAAGACGTGAGCTTCCTCAGCTGAAATGGTTGAAGGCAATGTCAGGGTTTCTGTAAATGGAGCCGTTTGCATGCTCTGAAATAAAACGGCAGTTTCTGCTTCCCCTGCATTGGCTGCTGTTTTTCCGGCGGTTTTTTGAAACAGTTTTCCCCAAAAGATAGCTCCTCGCCTTCTAATCGTAGCCACGACGATATCTTGTATTTCAACGATTGCTCCGCACAAGAACCACAAAGAGCCAAAGACGGCCACGATCACATAACCGATGGCGTAGCCGATGGCCATTGCAGCAACGAACCCCGCAACCTGTTCATACCATGGCAATGATCGTGTTTCCCAAAACCATTGGATCGCAAATAATGTGGTGATCTGAGCGTTCATCCCGACGACTGCCCAGTTGGTTTGTATGGCGATGACGGCAAGCCGTTCCATTAGCGAATGGCCGGTTGGGTCACGGAAGTTCAACGGCTGATTGAATCCGTAGGGAATATTTTTGATATCCGTCAGCGGGCGGTCATAAGAATCCCGCGATTGAAATTGTCCGCGTTCCGGCGAATACATCCGCGTCCGGTGATCGTATAATTTTGAAGTTCCTTCGTAATATTCACCGGTGGCAAGATAAGGATTCGAAAAATTTGTAAGCGGTTGTCCGGATTTGTTCAAAGGATTCCCAAAACCCGTATAGGCGTAATCTTGAATGACGTTGCCGGAGAGGTCCGTTGTAAACATTGTGTTTTGAGTTTGCCCCGGATGAAGGTAGTATTCGTTTCCGTTTTGGTTGATTGCTGCCGGGCCATCCGATCCGTGAAAATATAAATTTTGTACGGAACCATTGTATTCTATTAGAACTTGAGGAGATGAATATGCGATAGGGTCGATGATCAAATCGGTTTTTTGGGCGCCGATTTGGCGTGAAAATCTGTCACCCTCGGGTGTATAACTGTAAAGGATGATTTCACCTGTTTCAGGGAATTCGGCGCTCAGTAAATGGTTTTCGCCGTCATAGCTATAGACTTCAAGCGTTGTGTAACCGCCGCCCGGAATATTCCGCTTCCGTTTTTCCGTCAGGTTCCCATTCGCGTCGTGAATAAAATCATAAATGGTTCCGTCGCTTAATTCCTCTCTTTCTAACTCATCGATATCATTGTAGTCATAAGTGTGCGTTATCCCGGTTTGTTCTTCCGTCATTGTTTTCCGGGCACCGTTCAAATAGTACGTATAAGAAAATGTAGGCACAGAATTCCTTTTTTCGCTTGTAAGCCGGCCCAGCAGGTCATAGGTATATTCAAATGTGTTGACGGGAGTCGAGAAGTTTCCGTTTTCATAGATTCTTAACTTCTGGATTAAACTTGTCGGGGTGTAATCATATTTCAACATTCGTTTCATATCGCCGGTTGTTTTGTCCGCGGTTGTGATGGTATCAATTCGCTTGCGTCCATCGTATGTGTACGTTGTTTTACGATTATTTCCGTATTCTTCCCATAATTTCCTGCCGTCGCTCGCATATTGATCATTTACCGTCATCCCGCTTAATAAATCATGGATTTGGTTTATTTTTCCGCTGGAGGGATCGTACGTGTAAGTGACGTGGTAAATCGGGGTTGTGTTGTTCAAAATCTGAGTTTCCAAAACCCGACCATTTTCATATTGGTAGTTGATCGTGCGGTTATTGGGATACATGATGGAATCAAACAAATTGGTGGAAGTGTTCAGTTTTTTCTTGATGAGGGTTGCGGTGCCGGATGTTTCTCCGGTATAGGCATTGATCAGGGTATATTCCGGCGAGGAAGTGTCGTAATCAAAAAGTGTCCACCGGTCGCCCGCTTCGACATATTTTCCGATCTGTTTATTGTTTTGATCATAATAAGTTTTGATTCTGTCCCCGCCGAAGTTTTCGATTTCCTCCAGATATTTGTAAGTTGCGGAAGGATTTGGCGCCCAGCCCGGAAGGGATGGGACCGGTTGAGGGGTAGAAAGAGTGATGGTTTTAAAGTAGATTTTGTTTTTGTCGCCTCCGGCTCCGGCGCTGTGTAAAGTTATTTTTCTCCTGGCATTGGGAGGCGATGCCGGGGCGGATTCGTAAGTCATTCGATGTCCGATGGGGTCTGTCGGCGATGTGAAATCCGTTCGCGTGTAAGCGGTCGGAGAAGGATAGCTGTAAGAAGTCATATCAACGCGTGTCTGGCCGCCGGGTGCCTTGAAAGGACTTGGATCTTGATAAATCGTTTTTAACCGGCTGTTCGGGTCAAAATCATAACGGATTTCATTCCGATTTTCATCGGCGCCGGCGAGAAGAAGCCCGTTTCCGTTGTAAGTCGAAGTGACCAGCGAGCCGTCATTTTGGATGGTTTTAATTAAACGGCCGCTGCCGTCATACTCATAAGTCGTGGCCCCGTTTTTGTCGGTGATTGATTCTAATCGGCCGTCGGAATAATACGTGTAATCAATTTGGCCTTCATCCGGGTCAAGTTTGGATAAAAGAAGCCCGGTCGCCGGATCGTAATCAAAAGTGGTGGTGCGATTTTTGACGTAATCAAAAAAAGCAATTTCACGGCCATTGTCATCATACGCATGTTTTTCCGCGATCGTGCCATTCAGGTAAACTTCTTTCAACTGGCCCAATTCGTCAGGAATATTTTGAATCTTAGTTTTCGCGGTGTCGTTTGTGATTTCTTTGTAAATTTCAAAACCCTCGATGTTTTTAACGGAAAGCATCGAATGATCGTTGGGATCGGCCGGGGTATCGTCTCTGAGGACGGTGAGCTTGGATTCTGTGGTTGCATCGTACGTATACCGTTCTTCGAGTACCGGAGAATTCGGATCATGGTAGAGGATGATCTTGGGCTTATTGATTTCATATGGATTCGACATCTGCGGATCAACGCAATATTCAGGCGTGTTTACTTTGCAATAATGAATCGTTATCTGAGGAGCAAGGGTGCCATCCGGCTGCAATTTTCCAAGCTGCTCTAAATTATTGTCCGGAGTGAGAGTCCATCCCGGATTTTTCGATGCCTCTTTTAAGGAAGTTAAATTGCCAAGGCTGTCATAATTTGCCTCGATGGTCGATCCGTTGATTTGTGTTCCGCTCGCATCGTAAGAAGTTTGAGTTTGAAGCAGGCCATCCGGTGTGTAGTCCATTTCGACATGTTCCAGAGTTTCTCCGAAATTGGAATAAATTTTAGACGGTAAACCGTCTGCAGGATCGGGAATCGTTGGCGTGCTTTGGTGATAATCCATCTTTGTGATTTTACCCGTTTGGAGATCAGTCACCGTATCGATTAAACTATCTTCACCTTGAAGAGAGGAATATTCATATTTCACATTTCCATCCGAAATGAGGCGTCCGGCATTGTCATATTCATTGGTATGCGCCATGCTGCCCAAATTTGAAAATTGTTGAAGAAGTTGGCCCTGTTTGTTGTAGGTAAATGAAAGGATTCCTCCGCTCGGTTTCGTGATTTTCGTCGGATCAGCGATTCCGTTCCAAGCGTTCCAAAACCGATAGCCGTGAATATATAAAACGTTCGGATCAAGCTGTTTATATAATTCTTCGCGTGTGAACCCGCTATAAGTTCCTCCCAACAGATCTTGAGCCCAAAACATCTGGCCATATTCATAGGTGGTAACGGCTCCCATCGGGTCCGTCTCGGTGATCCGGTTGCCGTATTTATCGTAGGTGTAAAGCGTGCACTGATTGAGCGAATTGCAATCCGAAGTAAGAAGCCCATGGCTGTCGTAGGCTTTTGTGTGTTTGCGTTGCGCGAGATCCGTGGTAATCTCTTCTCCGTTTCCAGTGGCATGTTCCATGTTGATGGTCCGGCCGTTTTCGTTGGAGATTGCTTTTAACATGTTGCTTTCTGCGTCATAATCCATTCTCATTTCTTCGCTCATCACCGGATTGGTTCCATCCCAACCGGCTTGTTTCAGGATTTTGATGAGGTAATGTTTTGCGATCGTTATTCCGTCGCCGTAAATATATTCGGCGATTTTACCTTTGGGAGCGGGATGGCCATGCCCGTCAGTGGCGAGAGGGTCATAATTGGTTTTCACAAAGTGAAGATCTCCGATGCTTCCCGATGGACCGTCTGCCGTATAATATTCATATTGAATGAGGGTGTTGCCGTGCCTGATTTCGGTGATCCGGTTTTGAGTGTCACGGTCAATTTGCACGACCAGGTCCCGGGTGGTGTCTTGTTTTGAAATGCCCTGGTTATCCAGTAAGATTTCAAGACCATTCTCTGACGGGCTTTTGATGCTGATCAGATTTCCAGATGCGTCAAATTTATATTTCGCTCTGTCCCGGGTCACCAACGTAAAACGTTCGAGGCCCGTCCGATCGATCGGATGAAATTCCAAGTCAAACCAATCACCGGTGACGTCATCCTGTACCACTTGCGGAGCTTGAGAGCCATAATCGAGATAGAGTTGATTGCCGCTTCTGCCGTTTGCGTTTACAAAATTTGAATTTTTGATCTTGCTCGTTCCGCCGCCGAATTTTGATTCGGTTGGTTTCGGCTCCCAAACGAACCGCTCTTTTGTCCCGTCCGGAGTGGTCACGATTTTGTCATATTTTCCATCTTTTATAATTTGCATTTCCTGAATGCTTTCGCTCCAGCCATACCCGAAAGATCCTTGCGTGGTGCATTTCTGGGAGTCATAGGTTCTGGAGATCGTGATCGGGAAATTGTTAACGTTGGTTTTATGATCGACAAACGTCCGGACAAAATTTCCGATTTTAAGGCCCGAAAAAATGCTGTAAGACATGAGCGGACTGTACGCGACATGATTGCCGCTGTCGGTGACGCGGGCCATAACATCGTACACATCATCGGCAAGCGTCATGGCGTTGAGGGTCCCGAGTTTTGCCTGTAATTTTCCGGTTTCGACCTGTTCGCTGGAAGCAATGATCCATTCCGAACTTTCGCTAGGTTTGATGAGAATTTCAGTGAGGACAGAACTGTCTTCTCCGTCGGTGACTTTGCCCAACAGGGCAATCTTCGCATTTTCAAGTTGGTCGCCGTTCTGGGGAGATGTAATCGTAGCTGTCAGCAGAGGATCGTCTGGTGAAGATGCCGGTATTTTGATATAGATCGTAAACCAGAACCAAAAGAAACGGTTGTCCGGATCATCAATGTTTGCGGCTGGTTTTTTCATATACCAGATGTAGCCATCTAACGTTTGACCGGGAGTGACAAGGGGTCCGGTCGCATTAATTTTTCCGTCCCACGAGGCGATGGGATGATCGCTATTTTGAACCGTTCCGGAATCATAGACGACGGTATTAAGGGGCAAACCATCGTTGGTTGGGCGCTTGTGAATGGTGATTCTCCAGTTGCTGAGACCGTTTAATTGGGCATTGATTTGTACCGGACTGCCAACAGTCGGATCGAATTCCTGTGGCGTTACGGTTGCGCTCACAATTTGAACGGGCGCGGAAAAATTTTCAATGATGATTCCGACAGAATCTGAATCTCCGACCTGTGTGCCGCCGGCATTTTTACCGATGACGGTCAACGTATATGGACCCGGAGCGACTCCTTCCTGCGCTGGAGACCATTGAAAGCTATAAGTGCCTCTTGAAATCGTTGACCATGGAAGGGAAATTGTTTTTGTTCCGGCTTTTAACTGCATCTGTGTGATAGTGGAGTCGTTGATCTGGATCGTGGTATCGACGAATCTTGAGAAGGTAGTGTTGGGTACCTTGGGGGCCAGGAATTGAATGGTTTTGAATTTGTCGAGCGTAAAATCGAGGATGACAGTGGTTGCGTTTTTTGCTTTATCATAGACGGTCAGAATGGCCTGATAGCCGGAAGTGGGAGTGGCGGGGCTCGCAACATTCCACAGCGCAAGAGCATTTTCGGTTTCGACGGCATTTAAATAGGATTCATCCAAGAGAGGATGCGCAAAGTCGAGGTCTTTCACAATTTGGATTTGATAATAATCGAAATTGGCTTCATCGAATGCAGTTCCTTTAATGAAAACATCTCCTGCCGTAATCGTTGAAGGAGAGGTGATGTTTGCCGTTGGCGCTTGTTTATCAACGACAATCGTTCCTGTTTTTTGTTCCGCGGGGATGGTATTTTTCACGGCGTCGATTTCATAAGTGTAAGAACCGTCCAGAACGAGTGCGGCAGAATCGCTTTTGCCGTCCCAAATAATGTGGGATAGTGCGCCGGTTAGATTTGTGAATGTTTTAACGGTTTGACCCGAAGAATTTTTAATGGTAACGGAAGAGACAGCGCCCGGGGTGACGGAATATTCAATTCCCATGCATTCATTGTGAGTTGCAATATCTGCAAGGCCAAGGCTTGCGCAATCGTTCGGATCTTTCGGTGAAAAGAAATCATTTTGCACGGTGACGTTGGACACCATCGGTTTTAGGGAAACGGTGCGAATGAGTTCGGAAACCGCGAGGATCGATGAAACGACGGCGGCTTCGTCGATATTTGTCGTTTCTTTGAACCAGTCATTCATGGATGCCGCTGCGGGCAAATAACCGTAGGATACGTTCAACCCTGAATCTTTCAGCACATTCATCCATGCACCGATTCCGTTGCTAAGATTTAAATGGTTGGTGACGGTTCCGTTTCCGAGGATATCCGCGGGTTTCAGAAAATCCAATTCCACTTTTCCGCCGTTCGTGCCGCTTTCTAAGTAAAATGAGGAGTTTCCCGTTACAGGATCGATCATGACAAAAGTTGATTCATTGTAGGGCGATAATGCGACCGGTGTTTCCGGTACCGTGACCATATAATTGGCATGGCACGCGTTTTCGATGCGAGTCAAGACACCGGCCGGCAATGCGGACAGATTCGGAAGGACTTGAAGCAGGTTTGTCGAGTCGACGGAATAAATCGGCATTCCGGTTTGATTGGCTTCTTCGATGAGCCGCGCGGATGAGAGTCCGGAGCCTTGAAAAAGTTGTTCTAAACTGACATGGACGGCGGACGATCCGCTGAGCGCAGAGGTGATCATGAATTGCGTTTCGGCATCTCGCCGGCCTTGGACGGAAACCGGAACGTAAACATCGCGGACGGTATCGAGATAAATTCCGTCGGCTTGTGCCCGAAACGGCAATCCGATCAAATAGTCGAATTTCATTTCATAGGATGCGACGGTGAGAGACGGTTGTCTCGTGATCATCACGTCAAGACTTCCTGCCGAGACGGTGTTGAGCCGGTCGATTTGGTAGAAATAATTGAGCCCGGCGAGCTGAAGTGTTTCTGTGAGAATGGCTTTTGAGTCGGAATTTTGCCGAGCCGTTTCCAAAAGGACTTTATGCTGATTCAAAATGGCTTCATTGATGGTCTGAAGATCGAGCGTGAGGACATAAAAGGAACCGGCGTTCACGGTTTTTTGTGACGTTTCGGACGCGCCGCCCGGGCTGATAAAATCAATTTCGAGAGTTTGCGAATTTCCCATGCCGGTCGCCGGGCCGGTAATCGATACAGGTGTTCCGTTTCCGGCGATATTGAGTTCGGGCTTGAGTTGAATCTGAAAAGCATCAAGAACCGGAGACGCCAGATGTTCGGCAAGATAGGTTTCATCCGCCGGTGTCGCGGGTTGGTAGGATAAACAGATGGTTTTGTTTGCGAGAGCGACTAAAGGTTCTTCCCGCGAAAAAATTTCGGTGCTGCTTACCGGATCGACTAAACGAAAGCGGATTTTGTATCGTTCGGAATCCGGAAATTCCGAATAACTATTTTGTTCCTGAATGACTTGATAGGGTAAGCTTGCAGGCAATTTTCCAAAGAGTTCTTCCTTGATTTCCGCTGTCCGGAAAATAGAGGCCATTGTCAGATTGTTTAATGTTAAATAATTTTGAAGCCGCGGGCCCCATTCGTCGTTCAGCTTCGTGAGAATAAATTCATGCGGCAGGTTTGCGACATAATGGTTTGGAATGGTTTGTTCCGCATTTCCCAGCAATTTAATTTGTGCGAGGAACGTTGCCGGATCGACTCCGATTTCACGGGTCACATTTTTATTGGTGCCGAATAGATGTGTTTTGAATGAAGGATCCAAATCGATCCAGACGGGATTCATTCCCTGAGTGCCGGAGCGATAAGGAAGGTAGTTTGTTCGCGCCCGGACCCACACGCGGTCTATTTGAACCGCATTAATTTCGCCGCCGGCGGTTTTAATTTCTTGGACCGGAATTCCGTTTTTAATAAATGCGGAAGCGATTTGAGCCGGTTCGTCGACACCGACTAAATTTTTTGCCGCGTCGACCGGAAGTTCGACGATGCCTTTGACATACCGCGCCGGGATATTGATCCGCCGTAATAATCCAATGAGCAAACTTGCTTGATCCACGTCATTGCCCGCGCCTTCAAGAAAAGTTCTTTCAGCGCCCTTGACGGAGCCGTTGTAGGGTTCATATTTAATTTGATTCAAGACATATTCATAAACGGCGACGATGTTGTTGAGATTTGCAGGGATCGTTACGGCGGCTGAAAATTCAGTATCGATCGTTTGAGTCGTATCGCCGGGGACAGGCGGCGCGTCAAGTCGTGTGACGGAAGATTTTACAGCTTCTTCTTGTTGGATTTCGATTGCGTTTCCGGAACCGGCGAGCGGATCTACGGAAATTTTCGGAGTCGTTTCCGCCGTTCCTATATTGAGCACGAGCTCGTCTGCTGATAGTGCCGTTGCCTGACGGCGGGGAAGTTGCACATCCATCGTTTCGGTACCGGAAGCAGCGACCGGGTTGAGAAGTGTGTTGAGGCGTTCGGCTTTCGCCTGAATGGCGGATGATTCAAGACTGGTTTGCGCAATGCCGCGAAGCGTCGATTTCAATTCGCTGAATCGGGCACGATAGGACTGTACAAATTTCTTATGACGCGGAAGCAGTTTGGCCTCGTATGGTTTTCCACGTAATTCGAGTTCGCGCTGGGTGAGATCTTGTTCAATCGATGCTTTGAGAAGGTCGAGTGAGTTTTGGAGTTTGATGACTTCGTCGCGTTCGTACCGGTTGATTCCCGCGACTTTCCATTTGGTGACAATTTGTTGAATATGATCGGTTTTATTTTCCAGCCGCTCGGCCGGAAAAGTAAGCATGCGCGAAGCGCTTGGTAGTAAGGAAGATGAATTTGACTGACTTGTCACTTCGGCACAGACATCGAGACGCACCCCGAACATGAGGGTAGTGGTGAAGACGAGACCGGCACTAATCAAGCGAAGCGCCTTGGACATAGTTATAAAAGCACCCCCAAACAGATTTTACCGACGAGAAGTGATGCAATAACCTTGCCAATATGCGAGTTTTGGAGAATCGAAAGTAAGCTATATTATAAGAAGTTGTGTGTCAACAAGATTGAGTTCCAAAAGGCCGTTTGCAAATAACCCATGCAGAAGTTTAAAATTATGGACAACGGCTGTTGAAATGATTAGACACGGACAAATTGCCCTCACCCTAACCCGACTTTCTCATCGATTTTATGAATCGACGAGAAAGTCGCTTTGGGCGCAATCAGTTGCGACCAAAGTTTTGCGCCCTTGTTCAAACAGGGCGCAAAAGATAAGCCCTGCGTTGCAAAGAAGTAAACCCTCTTTGCGACGCAGCTCTTACGAGCGGAATCTCTCATTAGTGATGAGAAATCCGGGCTAACCCTCTCCCTGAGGGAGAGGGAAGGGATGAGGGGGTGAGTCAAATTTTTTTATTATGCCGCGTGCTGAATGATTTCCTGGGCGCGGGTGTAGATTTCGAAGTTCTGGGTAAGCGTCATAATATCGGAAGCGGCTTGAACGTCATCCGAAATATCTTCATCCCGCGCTTCAAGGAGGGTGTTAATGGCGGCGGTGATCGCATAGCCTTTTATTTCGGCGGGCGTATTGTCGTCATGGGTAAATAAGACTTTTCCCATTTTCCTGAGCGTTTCGCCGGTTTTCCCGAAGCGGTCTGAAAAGGTTTTCTGCTTCATTTTGGCGGCAAGGGCAGCCAGTGTTTTAAGCTCTTGATCGTTTGAATCAAAGATCACCAACCGGCCTGCGGTCTTCATCACAACGTTTTTCATGAATTCTTTATGTTTTTCGCCGTCATTAGTGAATACAAGGTTGGTTCCCCCGGATTTAATTCCGAGTTCGGCTCTGCGTTTTAAGATTTCGCGATCCATGGTTTGTTTAAGATCATTCAGGAGGGGCGGGGAAATGCCGGGGAAATAAATTTGTATGACGGCGTTTTTATTGTGGCTTGCGAAGTCAATCAGGGATTGAATTCCGGGATCGCTGGCGGAGGGAATACTTCGGAATACCGGCGCGATGCTTAATATGGCGTCTTGAGCCCGTTTGGTTTTCTCGGGTGTCCGGGAAAGATATGAATAATAATTTTCAGGTTTCGGTTTGGTGCGAGAATATTTAGCAGGTAAAATTTTGGCTAACAAACCGTTGAGCTTTTCCTGATCGAGCTGTTGCGCAAATTTCGGAGAAAAAACACCATCGGTCAATTCCTGTGCGATCCTAAGCTCGGAGCGGGTGTTGCCGCGTCGCCGTTCGTCAGGCCGTTTGATATTCCGGAGAAGCTGGCCTGCAAGCTGAGCGAGCGGATGATTCGTGGATCTCCCGATATGATGGAGCTGCCTGATCGTACCGGATTGCGTAAAAAAGGATTTGTCGATTGCAAAAAACGGCGTTGCCCGCGATGTCAGGGTTTGTGGCGTTTCATATGAATATCCCAGGAAAGCGACGAGAAGATCAAATACTGTTTTTGCTCGGGTTCCGTCGCTTTGTGTCAGCCACCCAAGTTTTACAAGATTCAGAAGTATTTGCCGGTAGGCGTTTCGCAGCGCTTGGGGCAATAGCTCTTTTTTCTTTTGTTTTAATTTTTCGTAATGTCTCTCCAATCCTTCTTTGAGACCGATGAGCCCATTTTTCATTTCTTCCGATCGGGCAGGGTCCGGCTGATTGGCATAGGCCCCAAAATACTCAAGGTACCATGTCCTGAAACCTTCCGTTTCCTCGTCCTTATAACGGAATTGCCCGCGGACTACGTCTTTGGCGAGAAGTGCTTTAACTTCATGATCGGTTTCACGCCTGTAAACGGCAGCGAGCCGGTTCATAATAGTCCGGACGGATTTCTGGTCGTTTTTCGTCAAAAAGCCGATCACGGATCCCATCGTTTGAGACAGCGCTTTGGCAGCCTTGCGGCGGTCTTCCACGCTCGTGCTGCTTTTCTCAAGGAGATCGAGATCGCGTGAAAAATCGTCAATCGCATTTCTGTCTATTCGCGCTTCGGCCCTTAGCGGAGTTGCAATTCCTTTTTCGATAAGGTCAATGGTAGTTTCGATTGCATGCTGATGGCCTTTAAGCTCAATGGGGCCGTGATATAGCGCGTTATATACGACCGCTTCCATGAACAGTCCTTGCTCAACAAATTTTGTAAATGTGAAAAGTAGAAATATCTCGCGATATATTTCCGCCGGGTTGAGAGAGATTCCACGTTCGCGATGCGCATTTTCGTTCGCTTCCAGAAGCCATGAGAGTCCTTCTTGGGGGCTTAGTAAACGTTCGAGAAGTTGCGGTGAAAGCGAATATTCTTTTGCGCCGGTTATGATCAAATGTTTGCCGCTTGATTCAAATTCGGGCAGGCTCAGTAGGTATTTAATTTTTTCTTCGGTTTGATCCCGAAGTAATTTCCCTTTGTTTTCAAACCATGTTCTAATATTTATAATAAACCGTGTAAGATCAAGGTGACAACTAATAATTTCGCCATCGATAGCATAATAGAGCTGGTCTAATTCGGGAGAAAAACCAATGAGTCTGACTTGTCTTTCATTAATCGTTGTAGGTGGTCTTTCTCGGGGCAGCAAAAGTAACGGCTCCTGAAATTCTCGCCAAGCGAGAAAGCCTTCTCTCATGTCAAAAGGATTATTGGAAATAGGTTTCCCCTCGATGAGAACGATTGCGGGTATTTGTCTTTCGTTCATCAGCGCATTTGCCGTTTCGGAGCCTTGAGAAAAAAGATCGTTTGCACGCATGCCATCCCACTCTTCTTCCGGGACGGTGTCAACCATAGCACCCCATCGAGTGACCACAGTCAAATATTTACCATCAGGTCCTTGTGCATGGAAAATGATCCGATCTAGAAGTGCGTTATGGTGAGCGATTGCACGGAGATATGCTTGGGCCAAAAACCGTTCTTGATATTTTCCGTCCCGATGAAAATGCTCCAACGTGCTGCGCCACCGATCCGAGGAATCCATCGCGTAAAATTGGAACGCTACTTCTGCTATGGACTGCATCCATAGTTCATAGGATTCAACGGATATTTTCTTTTTCTGTTGGGCATCAGCCCATGCGGTGATGGACAAAGGAAGATCTTGGCTGTTTTGAAAAATAGTGACGGCGTCCCGCAGTTCAATAGAGGATTTGACCAATTTGGGATGCTGCATGAATAAAAGCAGAAGTTCAAGTGTGTAGATAGGATCTTTGATTTCCGTGAGTGCATTGAATTCCGGAAAGTCTGCTTCAGGGTTGATCATTTTATGAGTAGATTTGAAAGAGTTCCATTTTGAAAGTGATACCGCTTTCATCGCGCTTAAACGGAAATGTTTCAGAAAGGGAGGAAGCAATTTGAGTGTTTCCTCAGCATCTTTATGTCGGCCGCTGTCTGATTCAAGCTCGGCTATCCGTGAAAGAGAAAGCGACCGAGTTTTTGCATCTTCGATGAGAAGAGCGATTTCTTTTGAGCGCCGAAACAGTTTATCGCTTCCAGGTTCCCCTAATTCATTCTTTAATTTGGCAATTCCAGCGAGCATCTCTGCCTGTTCATCCCCATTAACAGCCGGACCGTTTTTGATACGGGTTTCCAATTCGTACAAGAAACGGTTTGCTATACCACGTGCTTCCGTGGATTTGTCTTTGGCAAGGAATTTGACGGCAACAAGGAATGTACGGAGACGTGGCAGTTGGTTTTTCCGGGGAGATAAGGAAGCAAGGGTAGCCCATGTTGGATTTTTCGACGGATTGCTTTGAAGAAGATTTGTGACTGCATCGAGGATCGTCTTTCGAACGTATGCAAAATCTGAATCGCTCTTAACCAATTTCATTTCGCGCTCCAAAATCCTTTTTAGGGCATCAATTTGTTGTTCTTCGTCCGTCAGATCGAATACATCACTTCTCAATTTGTCCAAAGATACGAGATCATTAGCTTGTACGATTTGCACCATCAATTTCGCGAAGGTTACAGAATGGGGCATATGCTCAGACAGAAGTCGAATTGTATTGTCTGTGGGGAGACCGAGTTCCGCTTCGACAATCGCTTTTGTCTTAAGAGCGTGTTGGACATCGATATGGCGGGCAATATCAAAACCTTGGAAGGAATTTTGAGCATGAGCCCACGCTTTTTTTGCGGCAGGGATATTCCCGTCTTCGAGCGCATTCTTTGCAATTTTGAGGAATGTCCTAATCTTTTGATTTCTGGTAGGTTCCGGTATTTTCTCCGCAAAGATAAGTGCTTGATCAAAGAACTTCATTTCGGCAAAAAACAAAGCAGCTTCACGGTAATACTCCTGCGGGCTGCCCCTTAGAGCCATCTGTTTTCGTGAAAGGAGATAAGAATACATTCCAAGGCCGAAATCAGTCAAGGCTTCTCCGAACGCTTCGCGTGCTCCGTTTCGTATTTCAGATCTGGCAATTTTGTTCATAGGATAAGTCGTAGGACCGTTTACCGTGAGGCCGATTGCACGACTTTCATCCCGGTTGGCAGGAACCGGATTGCCTTGATAGAGCAAGACACGTTTTTGAGAGTATCTAATCCCGAGGATTTGTGCGCCGCGACTTTTGTTGACGGAAAATAAAAACTGAGACAGAGCTGATTTCCTTATGCCGCTTGGTATTGCCGAGATCTCCTGCGCAATAACTGTGGCAAGATTAGCATTTAAGATCCTCAATTCTGATCGGGTTAGCTCTTGAGTGAATGTGTTTTGAATGAATGCTTGTTCAGCTGCAGGCAGGGCGTGGATTGGAAAGGCTTTCACTTGAGATCGAAGAGCAAGAGCATTGCTCCGGAATTGCATCACATCCCGGTACGGGATATCAGTCGTTGTTTCAGAGATGTGCGGGGCAATTTCAATAAACGCGATATTCTGTTTTTTGCATTGTTCAAGGAAGCCATCGGCATGAAATCCTCCTGTGATCAAAACAGCTGTGGTCTCGTTAACCGTTTTCATTTTTGAAATAGTATTGGCAAAGATTGCCTCTTCGCGTTTCTTTGCGCCTGTGTAAAAGTCGAGTGCGCAATTAAAAATACGGTCAGTGGCGAGCACCTTTTGTCCGGAAGGGACCTTAACACTTTTTGGTTTTCTCACCACCGACCGTTGATTGTTGATCTTACTAAGTTGTTCAAGCAGGACGGATGGTAATAAGTCATTTTTCCTTACGTTGATCCGGGAGTAATCGTCGGGAGTCAGGTTGAGAGACAGAAGTGTTTTCAGGAGGAATGCATTTTGTTGAATTGTGATAAGCTGCTTTTCGTCTCGGGTTGTTGCGCAATGATTCAGCAGGCGGTAGCTCAGTCGCTCGATTTCTTGAAATAGCTGGTTAGCTTCCAACTCATCCTGCAGGATTGATATCCCCGATTTTAGCAGCGCGTTCGGATAGTTGGAGAAAGTGAAATCCTTAGCGTTAAGGGTTCCATATAAGCGGTGGAAAAAGTTTCTAAGATTCTGATTGGATTTCTCTGATGCTCCTTTTTTGTCCAATACGGATTTCAGCTTATGGATCAACTCGGCCGGTATGTTTTGTTCGCGGGCCCAATTAAGAAGTGTGTCGTATTCAACCGCTGCCTTTTGCTCTTGTCCCACTATCTTTTGTTCCAATTCCCGCATTTTCAAAATTCTGGTGAGCATCGGCCATTGAAGCTGGTTCCTTGCATCAGACAAGTTTAAACCTAATTCCCGCTCAGCATGAGAACCAAGAAAATTCAAATAATCCAAAAGAGAAAGTTCATGGTTGTTAAAAGCAATCCACCGTTGAAAAAGAGTGAGCAAAGTTTCATTCAAAGTGTAAGATGCGTTTGTGAGGATGAGCGATTGGAGGAAATTCAAAAATTCATTCGACTCATTTTCCTGGTGGAGAACGTATTGAAAGACCTCCAGGTTCTGCTGATAAAGTTTTGCGTTTTCGGGCCCATAGGCTGAAATGTCACGGCCATGTTCACCGACCAGCTGATCAGCAAGAAATAATTCCGCCCCGCCGATAACACCGTCCTTTGCAAGAAGCATAGCCATTTTTTGATTCAATGCAAAATCATCGAAGAATTGGAATGCTTCTGGGACTACATTGTTCATCGTTCCTTCAAGGAAGAGGGAATGAATGTCATAAGTTTGCACAAGATGATGTAGAATATTTCGTATGTTTTCTTGCGCTTCGAGGCTTGTGTGCGCATCTTGGATGTGGATGATGAGGGGGGGGTGAGCGTTTGAATCGTAAGGAAGCGGTGGAAAATAAATTTCTTGGATAGAACCCATAGAAGAAGGAATCACGATGGGATTTTCCTGTAGAGGCGCGGTGCGCCGTGCTACTGTAGTGCCAGGTCTGTATTCAATATTTTTTCGGTTGACAGATGAATATGCAATCGAAACAGGGGAGAGGATTGTGTTGAAGCAGAACGTGAGAATCGTTATTGTTGAAAGAAACTTGAGATAAAAAGACGGCGCGCCATATTTTTTCCATCCAGTCATTTAGGTGATAGTTCCCTTCCGGAGAATATATCCCACCTGTTTAAAGGCAAGTATGCTAATTTAGAAATGTTACCCTATTGAAGCGAAAAATTCAAGGTAGTTATTAATATAATTTATAAAGTATATAAGTCGTTACTCTGTAATTTCTTACATAAATAAAATGAATTAAGTTTATAAAGTAATGATTGCTTATAACTCGTCGTGGAAGAAGACTTTAGTGAAATCCAACGTATCATCAACGCTCTTAATTATGGTATCTACGGTTTCTGCGACTTTGGGAAACCTGTTGATCATTATTTCTAACGCTTTTCTCCATTTAACATTTCTAAAAAAGTCTTCCGGTGTTCCGAATACTTTGGTTTGGATGTAATCAGTCAAGACATTAACGACACATTCTTCGAAGTACTCTTTTTCGGTATAACCCGCTCGTTGCACAGATTCCGCAATCCATTGGAGATCTGGATACTTCTGTTTGGGCGGGAACGGAATGCTTGCCATGACATCGGCGTATTCTTCGAGTATCTCATGCAGAACCTCGTGAATGAGAGCTCGCTTGGCACGTTCTACAGCGATTCCGATATTATTAGCTTTCATTTCGAGCCATGTTTCGAAGGTGTTGAAGTTGATTAGCTTCAGTTTCCTATCATACTCAGCTCTGATTACATTTCGTATAGCTTCTCCCCCACCTTTTACGGTTTTAAGCCAAGCTCGATTTGTTTCGAAAGCGTGCTTCAAGAGGGAAACGTCAGCCTGAATTTTTTCTACGAAATATGTGGCGTGTTGAAGGTTTCGAAAGTAGTCTGCAAATTTTTTGGGCAAAAGAGAAGATCCAGCGTCATTGATATGTCTCGTAACCGCCATGTATAATTCGGTGGCAATGCTATTCTTTAACTCAGTCGCTTCGACGAGGATCTGCCCCGCGCGTTGAGCCGCCGATGATTGGATACCATCTCTTTTAAACTGATTCCAGACCCCAATCGCGTTATCAAATATCTCAGTATATGTCTCAATTTTTAAAACGTCATCAACCCGCGACGTAATGTTATCAATGCTTTTGGCGATATAATTAAGCATGAATATTTTTGCATCGTTGCGTGATTTAAGCGCACTCTGTATGAAATCGGCAAGTCTATAAGGCCCTCGTTCCGTGACGAAGGTCCAGAAGCGGCTTAGGTGAGGCAAGATGTGAGGGGCGACGTCATCCCACGAACTAGTTAACAGCCGAGCACCGCCGGTAGCAATGGCGTCAATCGAAAAACTCAATAATAATTCTTGATACCAGGGCAACTGTAAGTCGCTGATGGCAAAATCAAGGTTGTAGAATCCTCCGGCCATGTAGTAATGCATGGAGAGGGTGAGGCTCATACTTACCGTACTCATGACTGTGTAAAGGTTCCAATGTCCGCTTGGATCGCGTGCATTCAAGAGATGATTGCTTGCGTAAGGGAGGTTGCCTGTATCGTAAAAACCCCGCTCGTAAGAATCACGGGAAAGGAACTGGCCAAGGCCGGGTGAGTAAGCCCGTGCTCGCAAGTCATAGAGCTTTGAGTCCGCATCGTAATATTCGCCGGTGGCGAGGTAAGGATTGTTTACGGCAGGGTTTGAAAGGATATATTTAGGACCGCCAAATGCATCGTAGTCGTACTCTTCGACAATCGTGCCGAGCGCATCGGTAGTAAACGCTGTATTCCGATTTCGGCCTTGATGCAGATAAAATCGGTGACCTGAGGGATTAATCAGGAGAATGGGGCCTTCCGCGCCGTGCAAATAGAATGTTTCACTTCCTGCCGCGTTGTATTCCATAAGTATTTGTGAGTATGCTTGTGTCGGATCGACAAGGTATCGTGTAGGTATGTTAGAATCGACCTGCTTTTCATATCGGTTGCCCTCGGCCGTGTAATTGTAACGGACAATTTTTTGCGTGCCGCGGCCGGGATCGAATTCAACCCGGAGAAGATGGTTTTCGCCGTCATAGACATAGTGTTCTCGGAGAATGCCAGTTGTGATAGAGCCTTCCCATTTATGAGTCAGATTTCCGTTTACGTCGAATTCATAATTGTAGATTGTGGTTGTTAGGCCGTTATTGACTTCTTCGCGTGTCAGGCGGTCGGTTTCATTATAGTAATAAGTGTGTGTCTGGTTCGTGGAATGATCGACTTTGGTTTTCCGCGAACCATTGAGGTAATAGGTGTAAGAATAGAGAGGAATGGAGGATGCGGAGGTAATGTCGGTTTCCTCGGTGACTCGTCCAAGTGGGTCGTAAGTGTAGGAAATGGCTCTGGCCGGTGTTCCCGATCCATTTTCGAAGACGCGCGCTTCTTCGACAAGGCTAGTAGGAGTGAGTTTGTATTCCAGGCGGCGGAGTTCGGATCCGTTCTTTTTCGTTGTAATCTTATTGAGTCGGCCCCGAGAATCGTAATCATAGTCGGTTGTAATTCCATTATCGAATCGCTCCTGTTTTTTGAAACCCCTGTCATAGATATAGGTAACTCCTCCGAGCGGATCCCTGACGTTGGTGAGAAAACCTGTGGTCGGGTTGTACACATAGGTGAAATCATAAAGAGTCCCTGTAGAGCCGGTGATTGCGAGGTGTTCGACTCGGTTGTTATTGTCATATTGGTAAGAGATTCTTTTCCCGTCATCGTAATAAATGCTTTCGAGTCGGTTTTGATTGTCACGAACTTCTTTGTAAGAATACGTTTCAGTTGACGAATTCCCTTTATGGATTCGCATTCCGGAAGCTAACGGGTCCGAGAGGTCTATCTCGTAAATGATCCAGAGGTCACCTTCTTCGACGTACTTGGCAACGAGGTTCCCCGATTCACCATAATATTTGATGATATGATCTCCATTAAAATTTTGTACCGTCTCTTCGATATAGCAAGTCCCGCTTTCGCCTGCAGGGGCCCAACTTGGCCAATTCGGGATGATTTGCGGGGGGGAGTGAATGACGGGCTCATAGAAGATTTGGTTTAGGTCGCCGCTTGGGTTGTGCAAGGTTATCTTGAAGGTGGCGCCGGGTGGGTCTGTCGGCGCGTGATCATAGGTAACTTGATGGCCGAGCGCATCCGTACGTGTATAACGGTTAAGTGAGGCGTTTTCATCATAGCTTACAAGTTCAATGGGATCTCCGTCGCCAGGTTCCAAATCCTGAAGGATTGCTCTGAGTGAGCCGTTTTGATAATAGTCGTAAACAAGTCTGTTTCCATTTTCATCGGTTCTTGCCAGCATCCGACCATCAGCGCTATATTCAACGGTGACGAAATGCCCATCGTTATAAGTCATTTTAACGAGCTTTCCACTGGAATATTCGTAGATGACGGTTCCGTATTGGTCCGTGATGCTTTTCACGGATCCATCCGAGTAGTATGAATAATCGACTTGGCCATTTTGGGGGTCTATGACAGAAAGAAGCCGGCCGGAGAGAGGATCGTAATCCCTGATGATTTGTGTATTTTTCTTGGCATCATACTCTGAAACGATTCGGCCGCTGTTGTCGTAGATAAATTTTGCCTGTAGGATGCCATTTACATAAACTTCCGAAAGACGTCCTAATTCATCGGGGATTTGTTCCGTAATGGTGCCGTCAGTCGCTTCTTCGTAAATAATGGATCCGTCGAGGTTTTGAATGGTCGTTGATTTTGGATTGTCGCTCAAATCCCCGTTTGTTTCGTCGGAAAAAATGATGATGTGCGTTGTTGTTAATTTGTCATAGGTAAATCTTTCTTGCACGACATTGGCAGGGTGGTAGTATGTGATTAATTTCGGTTTGTTTAAACCGTAATCGTTCGGGCTTTCGCCGGGTTGGAAATATTCGGTTTCGCATTGGAGTGTGCCACCCGTGGAGACGGAACTGATTTTGCCATCCGGCGTCCAATCAATGGTTGTGGCGCCCGTGTCATTCCCAAAACTTGTCATATTTCCCAGTTCGTCGTAGGTTGCGGAAATAATTTTGCCCGTTGTGCTCCCGCCGTCCGAAAATGGCGTTTGGGTTGTCACGTATCCTTCGGGGGAGTAGGTGTTAGTAATGCCTGTGTGCGTTGAAGGGGCCTCTTGATAGTTTGTGATGATTCGGTCCGGTCGGCCGTCAACATACTCTGTTTTTTCAATTTCACCCGTGAGCGTGTTTTTTACTTCTGTTCTCAGGCCGTCTTCGTTCGGACTGGAGGAATAAGTGTATTCGGTTGTGTATAAGTTGCCGGTTTCTGCCCGCACTCTTCCGCCGGAGTCATAATCGTACCCTTCTGAATTTCCCGAGAGGCTTGTCCTTTTAGAAATAAGAAGTCCTTTTTTGTTGTATTCGGAGACTTCGTAAGAGCCGTCGGGATAAAAGATTTGCGTGGGATGGGGAATCCGGTTCCATATTTTTTCAATCTGAACGAGTCCGGGGACGGCGAAAAGTGCGTCAGGGACCTGTGAACGGATTTCACTCCAGTCCCATCCGGTCCAAAACGCGCCGAGAGGCCCAGAAACGGCGAACATTTCACCATATTCATATTGAGTCACTGCTCCCATAGGATCTGTCATCGTCTTCTGGTTTCCATATTTGTCATAGGTGTAAGTGGTGCACTGGTTGAGGTTATTGCATTCCGATTTAATTAATCCCCGGTCGTCATATTCGACGGTTGTGGTGCGGTCCATGGCGTCGGTCGCGATTTCTTTATTGTGTTCAAAGTCATGGATAGATTCTATATTCTTGCCGTTCGTGTCGGTTGACCCGGATAGCACTCCGTTTTCGTAATCTAAGCTCGTTTCTTTGATCATGACCGGATTGGTTACATCCCAGCCGGTTTGAATCCATACTTCACGAAGATAGTGGATTGGTGCAATGGATCCGTCTCCGTACACGTATTTGGTTTGTTTTCCCAAGGGGCCGCCTGAAGCGGGCGGATTGAACGGATTCCAGTTGCGTCGGACTGTGTAGAGATCGCCTGCTTCACAATCTGGATTTGTCGCAGGGTTGCCCAAGTCTTCGCAGTAGAGGTAATCGAAGGTAATGGATCCGTAGGCGACGATTTGCTTGATGCGGTTTGCGGAGTCACGGTCTGTTATTTGAATGATGGGGGTAGGTGAGCCATTTTTATATACACCGTTGGCATCAAAACGGATCTTCAGACCGCCCGATTTTTCCATGGGGGAAGCAAAGGATTCAAGATAGCCGGAGTCATCAAACTGGTATTGAGAGCCGTCGCGGGTCACTATCGTGTAGCGTGAGTTTTCGATTCGTTCGACGGAGTTAAAATCCATATCGAACCATCTGCCGGTAACCGTGTCTTGTGTGACATAAAGTTTTTGAGAGACGCCATAATCAATGTACAATTTGTCTCCGCTTCGGGCTGCGGTGTTGTCAAAGTTGCCTTCCTTAAGAGTGTCAAGTCCGCCGTTAAATATGGAGTTCATAGGCCGGGGGTTCCAAGCATGGAGAACTTTCGTTCCGTCCTGGTTAGTAATCATCTTGTCGTATCGGCCGGCAGAGGTCATTTTCATGTCCATCATTTTTTCATCCCATCCGTAGCCGAAGGAGCCCTGTCGTAAACTGTTTAGTGAATTGTAGATTCGAGTCACGTTGATGGGGAAACCGTTTATGGTCGTTGCGAAATCTACAAAGGTTCGAGCAAAATTTCCGATTTTAAGTTTCGAGAAGATCGTGTAAGTGTTGATCGGGCTATATGCGATATGTTGTGCGCTGTCGGTGACGCGGACCATGACGTCGTAGACGTCGTCGGCAAGCGTCATGGCGTTGATGGTTCCGAGTGTTGCCTGTAATTTTCCGGTTTCGACCTGCTCGCTGGAAGCAATGTTCCATTCTGTCCCGCTCGCGGGTTTGACGAGAATTTCAGTAAGGACCGAGCTGTCTTCTCCGTCGGTGACTTTGCCCAATAGGGCAATCTTCGCATTTTCGAGCTGTTCGCCATTCTGGGGCGATGTAATCGCAGCTGTTAGCAGAGGATCGTCTGGTGAAGATGCCGGTATTTCGATATAGATCGTAAACCAGAACCAGAAGAAACGGTTGTCCGGGTCATCAATGTTTGCGGCTGGTGTCTTCATATACCAGATGTAGCCATCTAACGTTTGGCCGGGTGAAACAAATTGGTTGGCTAAATCTTTTCCGTTCCACGAGGCGGTCGGAGTGTTTGTATGTTGAACGCCTGAATCGTAGACGATGGTTCCAAGAGGTAATCCGTCGGTATTGGGTCTTTGGTGGATGGTGATTTTCCAGTCAGAAATACCACTGAGCGCAGCGTTGATTTGTACCGGACTGTCGATCGTCGGATCGAATTCCTGAGGGGTTACCGAAGCACTCGTGATTTGCACGGGCGCAGAAAAGTTTTGAATGATGATTCCGACAGAGTCCGGGTTTCCGACCTGTGTGCCGTCTGCATTTTTACCGAGGACAGTCATTGTATATGAACCCGGTGTGACTCCTTGCTGCGCGGGAGACCATTGAAAGCTGTAAGTCCCTGCCGAAACCGAAGAAAAGGGAAGAGAGATGGTTTTCGTTCCGACCGTCAGCTGCATTTGCGTGATATTGGAGTCATTGACCTGGATTGTTGTATCGACGAATCTTGTGAAAGTGGTATCGGGTGCTTTGGGTGTAAGGATTTGAATGGCTTTGAATTTGTCGAGCGTAAAATCGTGGGTGACAACCGTTGCGTTTTTTGCTTTATCGTAGGCAGTGAGAATCACTTGATAGCCGGGAGTCGGAACTGAAGGATTGGGAGCGTTCCACAGGGCAAGAGCATTTTCGGTTTCGACGGCATTTAAATAGGATTCATCCAAGAGGGGGTGCGCAAAGTCGAGATCTTTCACAATCTGAACTTGATAATAATCGAAATTGGCTTCATCGAACGCGGTTCCTTTAATAAAAACATTGCCCGCCGGAATGGTAGCGGGAGAGGTAACCGTTGCAGTCGGCGCTTGTTTATCAACGACAATGGCCCCTGTTTTTTGTTCGGCCGGGATGGTGTTTTTCACGGCATTAATTTCGTAAGTGTAAATGCCGTCCGGGACGAGAACAGCGGAATCGTTTTTGCCGTCCCAGATGATTTGGATATGTGAAGTGGTTTGATTGGGAAAGGTTTTGACGGTCTGATCTGCGGAATTTTTAATGGTGACTAACGAACTCGCGCCGCGTGTGACTGAATATTCAATCCCCATGCATTCGTTGTGTGTTGCGAGATCCGTGAAAGTCAGGCTTGCGCAATCGTTCGGATCTTTCGGTGAAAAGAATTCGTTTACCGTTTTGACGTTCGAAATATGCGGTTTGTTTGAAATATCCGAAACAATTCCCATGATGGCGAGAATCGAGGTCACGGTGGCAGCGTCGTCAAGTGACGTGGCGGTCTGTTTAAACCATTCATTAATAGAAGCGGCTGCCGGAAGATAGGCGGTGCCGATTTCTGTCTGCGAATCGTAAACGACGCGGAGCCAATCCGTCGGCGGTTCGCGCATAGCGGCGTAATTTATGCCGGCACCGGTGAATAAAACAAGTTGAGCCGGGATGAGATAATTGAGTTTTACTTTTCCTCCATTTAATCCGGATTCGAGAAAGAACCCGGCTGCTCCGGTATCGGGGTCGAGCACTGCGTAGCCGGCTTCGGTGTATCCGCCGGCGGTCATCTGTCCTTCGGGAATGGTGATGACGAGGTTTGCGTGCGCAGCGTTTTGGATATCGGTGATGACATCGGCCGGAACATTGGCCGATTCAAGGACTGGTGTAACGGATCCAACATTGTTTTGATCTACGGAATAAATATTCTTTTTGAGCGTATTAGCACTTACGATCGTTTGGGCGGCCGATAAAGCCGCGGATTGACCGAGCGATTGTTCGAGCGCTATGCTGGCGATGGCCGAACTTGTGATGGCGGACGTGGTCATGAATTGTTTTTCTGCCGTGGAATTGCCGGTGACCGAAATGGGAACGTAAGCATCGCGGAGAATATCGAGCTGGATTCCGTCTGCTTCGGCCGTGAACGGAAGGCCCAGCACTTCGGTGACATTCAGATTGTATGAGGTGACGGCCATTGACGGTTCGCGTGTGATCATGACATCGAGGCTGCCGGCGGTGAGATGATTGAATGCGTCTAATTGATAGAAATAATTGGTGCCCGTTGCCGTCAGCGTTTCTGCGAGAAGATTTTCGTTTCCGGCGGCGGTTTCTAATTTATTTTTTTGTTCGTCGAGAATGGTGCTGTTGATTTTCTGGAAATCGAGAACGAGTGAATAATAAGAACCCGCGGCGAGTTCTTTTGTGGCGGTTTCCGTTGATCCGTCGGGATGAATAAAATCAATCGTTAAGGTTTGTTTTGCGCCCATCGCGATTGCAGTTATTGAATCAAAAACTGCCGGCCCTGCACCGTTAGAAATGGTCAGTTGAGGTTTTACTTTAACCAAATAAACGGGAAGTGTGGTGTCAGCCAGGTGCTGTCCCAGAATGGTTTCGTCCGCTGTCGTGGCCGGCCGGTAAGCGATTGTGATCCGTTTTTCCGCAAGTTCGGGGAGTGCTTTTTCAATCGGATCTAAGAGATTTGTCCCGTCTACGGGATTGGTCAGCCGGATCCGGATTTGATGGCGAAGAGGAATTGCCGGAGCATTATCGATACAAGCAAATGCTTGCGTTTCCTGAATGACTTTATACGGCAAACTTGCCGGAAGTTTTTGAAATCCTTCTTCCTGAATGACGGCCGTTCGGAAGAGAGTGTCCAGCGTTTGATCATTGGTATCCATATAATTACGGATTTGAAGTCCCCAGTCTTTGATGCGCGGGATGATAAAAGACTGCTGCGGAAGATCGGTCACGTAACGCTGGGCGTCGTTAATGGTTCCTTGCTGTTTGGTTTGAGTGAGGAATGTCACGGGATCAACGCCGATTTTTTGGGTAACATTTTGATTCGGATTAAAATCATTTAATTTAAAAGATGGGTCAAGGTCGATCCACAATTTATTAGATTCATCTGTTGTGCCGCGGTAGGGAAGGTAACCAATGTTCGCGCGAACCCATGCGTGTTGGATTTTGACTGCGCTGACGCTACCGCCGCCCGTTGAAATTTCTTCGACGGGAATCCCGTTTTTAATGAAAACAGAAGCGACAGCGCTCGGTTGGTCGACCCCGACAAGGTTTTGGGCCTGCGTGATCGGAATTTCAACGATACCGAAAACATATTCTGCGGGAATTCCTTTGCTGCGGAGAAGCGCGATCAGGAGGCTTGCCTGATCGACGTCATTTCCCGCGCCTTCCCGCAAGGTTTGTTCGGAACCTTTCAGGGAGCCGAAGTACGGTTCATATTTGATGTGATTCACGACATATTCATATATTTCCGCCGGAGTTTTGAGATCGACAAGCAGGGCGTCAATTCTCGGCGTGTGGAGTTTGATTTCCGGGGGAGCGTCGCCGATAGTTGTGCACGCCGGCGAATCTGCATGAGCGGTTTTACTGAAGCGGTCGACCAAATGGATGAACGTGCGCGGTTTTTCTTGCGATTCATCCGGATTGACGGGATGCGCCGGATCGATAAACGGCCGTTTTTCCAGCCGGTCTGTTTGCGAGTGCGGAAGACGGATTTCATCCGTCGGTTTTGCTCGCGGAGCGGATCCGGTCAGGCGCTCGATTGTCTCGTGTTTTTCTTTAAAAAACCGGGAGAGGGGATTTAAATTTTGCGCGGACTTCAAAGCCTGCTTATAGGCGCTGAAATTTTCCCGGAATTGATGGATGAATTCCTGATGGCGTTTTGAAATTTCTCGAGCTTCGGGCGATCCGGCGAATTTCGAAAGTTCCGATTCCACTTGAAATTCGACAGCCGTTTTCAGTTCGTCCAATGAGCCCACGATATCGGAGAGCTCGCTTTTTTCGGACGTCCGGAGAGGCGTCGTTTCAAGTTTATCAATCAGAGTATTTGCGCGCTTTATTTTTGCCCGGAGAAGTTCTGCCGGATATTTGATTTGCTGGACTTTGGAATTCAGGATTTGCTGATTGGCACCGGCGGTTTCAGCGTAAAGGTCGAGCCGGATTCCGAAATTAAAAAGAAAGGTGATGGCTGTTAATATACTTTCAATCCGGATGGCACGATTAATTTTCATCTTTTCGGTTTCAGCGTTCCGCTTAAACGCTTTTTAAAACTCCTTAACTTTAGAATAAAAAAAATTATTTTCAAAAAACGTGAAAATTAAAAAAAGTTTCTTCTGTATGTGCTCATTTCTCCCAACGTTTTTTAACGCATATTTTCATAATGAAAGTATACCCAGTGATTCTTATCAATGTGGTGGTTTTGATAGAATGGGATCAAAATAGTTTGACTTATTTTAGCGGAATAGTAAGTCGTAACTTGTCTGAATCAAAGAAGTTATGGAGGTCAAATTCGCTGTTTTTAAATCTGGCTTCGGAGTTATTCTTCGATCGGAATATAAGGGGTTTTATCCCGGAATATGTAAATGGTGATTCCGCTTGCGATGATGATGATACTCCCAAGGAGAGCGATCGGGCCTAAATATTCCTTCCAAAAGATCATTCCCATGAGTGTGGCGAAAACGGGTGTCAAATAGGCAAAGGGCATAACAACGGAAATCGGACTGCTTTTAATTGATTTCGTCATATACACCTGCCCGAAGAAAGCACCGGCGGTGACGCCAAGGAGAATGAGCCATTCAAATGGATTCGGCCATTTAAAACCAAATTTCAAAAGCGGAACGGAACCGATGGCTGAAATGACGGTGAAATAGAAAACGATTGTGTAGGGGGATTCGTTTTCGTGGCTGTATCGAATTAAAGTATAAGCGCCGGCCGCGCAAATGCCGGACAAGAGGCCGATCAATAAAGGTAACGGTTTGGATTCAAGCTGCGGCGCCGTCAAAAAATACATTCCGATAAATGAAGCAAAAACGGCGATTCGGACAACCCGTGATATTTTTTCCTTCAGGAATGTTTTTGCCATGATGACGACAAATATCGGAGCGGTATAATTCAGCATAACAGCCGTTCCCAGATTCAGGTACGCAATGGCGTAAAAGTGCATCGAAAGAGCGACGAACCCTGTAAATCCGCGCCAGAATAAAATGACCGGCTTATGACCTATCCATGAAGCTTTTTCTTTCCAAATCACATAGGCAATGGCGATTGAGCCAAGCAGGCTCCGGAAGAAGACCACTTCATTTGAAGGGATTGTTCGGCATGCGAATTTCACAAAGGTAGCCATGACGCCGAAAGAAAGTGCGGCGAGAAGCATCAAAAAAATTCCGCGGCTAATTTGCGAAGTTTTATTTTCCATGAAAGCATAGTATACAACATGAGGCATCTGACTTTTTAAAGAATTTATTAAGTGATGGTAACTACTAATCAAAGCTTAATTTATGGTGAATTCCGAGGGGGATAAGGTGGCAATCGGGGTGCCGATGGGTTAATATTTAAACGGGTGAAAACCATGAATATCAGACGGCACTTGAAAAGTAACCTTGGGTTTACGATTGCTGAAATGGTAACCACCGTTGCCATTGTGGGGATCGTGACGTCGATCGGGATACCGAGCTATCTTCAAGCCCGAAGAACTACCAACATGGAAATAGTTCGTCAACATATGAAGCAAATCGGCGAAAAGCTGATAGAAATTCTGGGAAAAAAAGGGAAATTTTCTTGTGCTGCGAATTCTACGGATCCTGCTTGTGAAACCAAGTGGCCGCTGATCGGTTCCTTTGATCCGGATGAACAGGCGATTACCGCGAGTTTGTCCGCTATTGATAATTTGTGTTATACGACGGATGGATATTCGACGAATACAGCACGAACATCCTATCGATTTTGTTCTTCCCCAAAATTAGATTCCTGCGGAAATAATGCCGGCAATAAAAGGTTTTGTGTGCACTATGACTCCCAAATGTCCGCGCTGTTCGCTCCGAGCATGGTGGGAGAAGTAGAGATGTGGGATGGTTTGGGAGGAGATTCTTCATGGTATATTGATCCGATTAGCTTAGATAGGCAACGTTACACTTACGATGTATCAGAAATGATAGATACTCGGTGGGGTGGTTTTGATGCGGTTATGGAACAATTGCGTCTCGCTGCTGCAGAACTTGAATTTGAAGCGATTCTACGATTGTATGCTGGAGGTTTGGGTGCATATTTAGCGCCCGGGAAATCTCAATTTTCAACCTTTATGTATTTTAATGATTCAGCTGATATTTCAAAAATGAATGACTATTTCCGTGACGCCGGTATTCAAATTCAAATGACAGAACGAACCTCTGCGTACATACTCCAAAAAGCGGCCGGTACCACTTATGGGACTTCAGCTTTAGAACCCTATGATGAAGATACGGGAGGCTTGGGCATGGGAACTTTGCCGGGGGCCGGTGATAAAGCTTATGAGGTCTCGTTCCAATTTCAAAGGCCGGCTAATCTGACCACGACTCAAGCCAGACAAGATTATTTTTCTCAAAATGAGGTGCTGAGAGAATATATAGAGCTTACTGGGAAAAATATGAGTTGGTAATTGCTTGATAATAGAAACGAGGTACCGTTACTGCTGGTGCCAGGCTGACCATCAGTGATAGGTCTCGACAAAGTTTTTGATTTCCAGACCGGTTCTGAATCACCCGGTTCTGGAGAGGAGAACAGTACCTTGGGAATAGTCAGATTTGGGAAAAAACGATGAATAAAAAACGAGGATTTACGCTATCTGAAATCACGATTACCGTTGCGATCGTAGGAGTCGTCACATCGGTTTCGGTGCCGAGTTATCTCCAAGCTCGGAGAAATACGAACATGGAAATAGTCCGTCAACATATGAAGCAAATCGGTGAAAAGTTGATAGAAATTCTGGAAAAAAAAGGGAAATTTTCCTGTGCTGCGAATCCTACGGATCCCGCTTGTGAAACCAAGTGGCCGCTGATCGGTTCCTTTGATCCGGACGAACAGGCGATTACCGCAAGCCTTTCCGCGATTGACAATTTATGTTATACGACAGCGGATTATTCGACAAATACACCACGAACATCCTATCGATTTTGTTCGCAGCCCAAATCAGCTTCATGCGGCGTGAATGCCGGCAATAAAAGATTCTGTGTCCATTACGATCCTCAAATGTCGGCTTTATTTTCGCCCGGAATCGTCGGTGAAGTTGAAATGTTTGACGGGCTTGGAACGCCGATGTCATTGTACATGGAAAGGCCTTTTGAGTTTGTCGGTTCAAACAATCAATGGCTTGATTTTGCCAGGGATATGGAAATGGAGGCGGCGGGGCAACTTTTCTGGTCATATGAGACGAGAGGATATAATGTTTTTGAGAATGATCCTCTTGCGAAGATGAGTTGGTCTAGTTATATCCAGATGACAGAGGAGCAAGCCAAACAGCTTTCCGCAATCGATGCTTATTTGAGGCAGCAGACCCCATCGATTACGATGATTGCCAATTTAAAAAGCGCAAGTGAAGTCAATGCAAAATATATGAAGTCGCTTTGGGGACAGAATCCCGATAGCTCCGATTATGCCGTTCATGAAGGTAATCAAGTTTATGAAATTGCTTTTCAATTTCCGAGGCCAACTGTATATCACCTTCCGGCTCAGGGTGGCGTTCAAGAGTATCTTAGTCAAAATTCATGGGTAAGAGGTAAGTGTAGCACTGGAAGTGAATCTCAAATATGCTATATGATATAAAGAATAAGAATAAGAGTACCGTTTGAAACCTTCTGACCGGTTCTCAATTACCCGGTTCTTGTAAATGTAATTGTGTACAGCATGGCAGGCAGTGTAAATCTTCTTTTGTATTTCGTATCCCGCCAAAGTTTGGTATGATATGTAGCATAAATTGAAGTGGCTTCACAAGTTCTCACAAATGTCATTCCCGCATGCAGCGAAGCAGCACTGCTTCGCCGTGCTTTAAGCGGGAATCCACAGTTCGTGGATCCCCGTTTTCGCGGGGATGACAAACTTCTGAAACTGATAGAAACTCAAGGAGTCAAACGTATGATCATCGGATTAACGGGGAAAAATGGTTCCGGAAAAGGGGAAGTGGCAAAATTCCTGAAAGAACGCGGATTTGAATATCATTCGCTTTCGGATGTTTTGCGCGAGGAGATCAAGAAACGGAAGAAATCGGTGACTCGCGGGAATTTAATTGAAACCGGAAATGAACTCCGAAAAAAATTCGGGGCGGGTGTTCTCGCAAAAAAAATCCTCGAACGCCTTGAGGTCGACCGGCATTATGTCATTGATTCCATCCGCCATCCGATGGAAGTCGTCGAATTTCGCACTCGAAAAAATTTTATGTTGATTAATGTTATCGCTTCGCCTGAAGTCCGGTTCCAACGGATTAAAGCGCGCGGGCGGGAAAATGATCCGAAAACGTTTGCTGAATTCAAAAAAGTAGAGGCGCGCGAAGCAAAAAGCACCGTAAAAAGCGATCAGCAACTAGAAAAGACATTGGGCTTGGCTGATTGCGAGATGTCTAACAACGGAACGCTTGAAGAGCTGCATCAAAAAGTTGCACAGACCATGATGGAACTTGCAAAGAAAAAAAAACGGCCGAGCTGGGACGAATATTTCATGGAAATTGCAAAAGTTGTTTCGCTTCGTGGCAATTGCATCAAACGAAAAGTTGCGTCCGTGATCGTGAAAGATAAGCGCATCATTTCAACCGGTTATAACGGAACGCCGCGTGGTGTGAAAAATTGCGATGAAGGCGGATGCCCGCGCTGTAATTCATTTACGACTTCCGGGACAAAACTGGATGAATGCCTTTGTTCGCATGGGGAAGAAAACGCGATTACGCAAGCGGCGTATCACGGCGTTTCGGTGAAAGGTTCAACGATTTACACGACATTTTCGCCGTGTCTTTTATGCACCAAGATGATTATTAATAGCGGGATCGCCGAAGTGGTTTATAATGCCGAATATCCGATGAGCGATGTCCCCTTGATGCTTCTTCGGGAAGCCGGTGTAACGGTGCGGAAGATTAGTTTGGAAGAAAAAGGAAAAATAGTAAGTAGAAGCGGTTTTATAAGAGCCGTCATCCCCGCGAAAGCGGGGATCCATTAGGACATTTTGCGAAACAATATTTTTTATAAAGCTCTCTTAAATTCTGGATTCCCGCTTTTGCGGGAATGACAAAAAAGTATTTCTTGCTTCGTACTTCTAAAACAAAGGAATCACACAAGTGCTACAACAAAATACAATCACTCTCGAACACATTTACGAGCCTGTCCAATCCTACCTTGCTAAAGTAGAAGACCGGATTTTGGATCTGCTATCGACCGACAATGAACTTTCAAGCGAGGTCATCCGCTATTTTTTTAAATCGAAAGGGAAACTGCTGCGGCCCGCGCTTACGCTTTTGGGAGCGAGTTTCGGGATGAATGATCTTGCTCCCGTTGTTTCCGTTGCTGCCGCATTCGAGATTTTTCATTCAGCGACATTAATTCATGATGACATTATCGATTGCGCGTATCTTCGGCGGAATTATCCGACGGTCAATACAAAATGGAATTCGCAAATTGCCGTAATGATCGGGGATTTTCTTCATGATCGGGCGATCAAAGCATTTTTCAATTCAAAGAATGAAAGATTGATGGCGTCTGCGCTTAACATGGCGGGCACGGTTTGTGACGGGGAAATCCTCGAAATGAAAGAACGCCACAATTTCAATTTGACGGAGCAGGGATATTTTACAATCATCGAACGGAAAACGGCGATGCTTCTTGCAACATGTCTTGAGTCGGGCGCAATTCTAGCCGGGTTTCCCGATGAACGTGTTTTTGCGCTCAAGCGTTATGGCATGAATTTTGGGAAAGCATTTCAAATTATGGATGATTGTCTGGATATCATCGGAAACGAACATGAATTCGGGAAAACACTCGGGGCGGATTTGGAGGCAGGGACGTTGACATTGCCCGTGATCCGGTTGGTGAGCTTGCTCGATGAAAAAGAAAAGGCAAGGATTTATTCAAAGGTAAAATCTGGATTTGCACAGCCGGAGTTGGGGGATTTCATTCGTTTGCTCGAAGCGCACGGTGTTATCGAATATTCCATCGGGAAGGCGAAAGAATTTACCGAGTATGCGAATTTGGAACTTTCGATTTTTCCAGATTCTCCCGCGCGGCAAAGTCTTGAGGAGCTTCTCGGGTATGTGATTCAAAGGAAAAGGTAGAATATTGGGGGCGGATCTAACTTAGCGAGAACTCCCCGTTCTGTAAAGACGGGGGTGAGAGCGGATTTCAGCAACGAAGTTGCTGGACGGGCGAAGCCCGAAGCAATTGATTTTAGTACCCCGCCTGTGAAGGCGGGGGTATCTATGTAGTAGTGTATAATTTTTGTGCGTTTCAGTTATTTGTCATTCCCGCATGTTTTAGGCGGGAATCCGAGAATCATAGATTCCCGACAAAAGCTTTCGGGAATGACACTAACCGGCGAATAAAAAAGCTATCGAACGAGTGTCTATATCCAATCCCATAGAAAGGAAACAATAAATTGGGGACACTTTATATTGTGGCGACTCCCATCGGCAATCTTGAAGATATGACGCTTCGGGCGGTCCGGATTTTAAAAGAAGTTGATTTTGTTGTTTGTGAAGATTCCCGCCGGAGCGGGATGCTGCTTAAACATCTCGAAATTAAAAAGCCGTTTCAGAGCCTTCATGATCATTCGCAGAGATCGAAAATCGATTTCATTCTCAGCGAACTCAGATCAGGAAAAAGAGCTGCGCTAGTTTCTGACGCCGGTACCCCGCTTGTTTCGGATCCGGGGTATCCGTTGGTTCGCGATGCGATTCGTGAGGGAATCCGAGTCGAAGCGATCCCCGGGCCGTCGGCTTTTGTAAATGCGTTGGTGGTGAGCGGGCTTCCCATGCATGAGTTTTCGTTTTTGGGATATCTTCCTCAAAAAGAAAAAGCCAGAGGTGACATGCTTTCGGAATTAAGTCGGGAAAAAAGAACGCTTGTTTTTTATGAATCGCCACACCGGATTTTGAAATCGATGAAAAACATGCTTGATATTTTCGGGGATCGGCGCGTTTCGGTTTCAAGAGAAATGACAAAAAAATTCGAGGAGACTTGCCGTGGTAAATTATCCGAAGTTTTAGAATATTTCGGAAAGAAAAAAGTTTTGGGCGAATTGGTCGTGGTGGTGGAAGGAGCTGAAAGCTGAACATGAAAAAACGTTGTGCTGTTTTCGTTTCCGGTTCGGGAACCAATATGGAAAATATTGCGAAGCGGGCTGTGGCCGGCGAACTTGATTGCGAAATTGCCCTTGTCGTTTGTGATCATCCGGAGGCTTGCGCAATCGAGCGGGCAAAGCAATACGGGATTGAAACGTTTGTGATTGAACGGGAAAAGTTTGCTTCAAAAACAGAGTTTGAAACGGCTATTCACAACCGGTTGATCGGAAAAAAAGTTGAAGTGATTTTTCTTGCGGGATATATGCGTATTTTAGGTGCAGAATTTGTTTGCCGGTGGCAGTGGAAAATTTTAAATATTCATCCCAGCCTTCTCCCTCAATATCCGGGCGCTCATTCAATTCAAGATGCATTTCAAGCGAGGGAAAAAGAAACGGGAGTGACGGTACACTTCGTAGATGAAGGGGTAGACAGTGGTCCGGTGATTTTGCAGCGGCGGGTTCCGATTTTGCCGGATGACACGCTTGAAAGCTTGGAAAAGAAAGTTCATCAAACGGAATATGAACTTTATCCAGAAGCAATTCGTTTATTTTTGGCAGGCCGTTTAAAGGTTATCGCAAAGCGCGTTCTCATCAGTTAAACCACTTATTTCAATTCTTAAATAAGCCTTATTTTTTTGCGGGGCTTTGATTAATTTTTCATCTACCTATGTTATTACTTATATCCCTCGGGTATACTTTTAATGAAAGGGAATATATTTAGTAATTGTTTAGCGTTTTGAAGTGGCACACATAGGAACCCTGTCATGCCCGCATGTTTCCCTTGGGAAAGAAAGGGCCGGCCCCAGCTTTTCCGGGGTAAGCGGGCATCCAGCTGATTCTGGATTCCCGCT
>Ga0155201_151_pt2 | contig 61993 bp, 48 predicted proteins | sample RifCSPhighO2_02_FD_106169 | JGI IMG/M metagenome (GOLD analysis project Ga0155201, IMG submission 106169) | Omnitrophica bacterium RIFCSPHIGHO2_02_FULL_45_28 | reverse complement strand
CGGCTTGCTCAGTAACCTTGATGATGAGGCAACGATTCGATGCCCCTTACTTCCTTCGGTTACCTTTTATTATGAGTCAACTGGCCTGTACCATTTCCAAAAGTGCAGGGTTCTATACCAATGAAGTCAGAACCTGGCACTTTTGGAAATGGTACCGGGCGTATAGTTACTCGAAAAAACGTTTAAAAAAACTCTGCACTGCCTTGCCGGACGGCGCCGAAACGGGCGCCACTTTATCTTGGAAAATTTTAACGGTCGATAACATATTATCTGACCACGGCCAAATCATGACGAAACTGCAGACTTCCCCATCATGCAAGCAATAAAGTGTCTGATCCGATCGTATTCCCCCATAGGGGCCTGCATATTTTTTGGCAATCCCCGATGGGAATTCATTCGGAGCTTTAAGCGGTTTGCCGAAAAACTGGTCAAAAAACGCGGTAAGTTGACTGAGATTTTGATTCGTGGAAACCACTTCGAGTTTTTCCGGCAAATCAACACGGATTTCGTGTAGTTCAACGGTTTTGATTTGCTTTAATAATTCGACAAAGGTCATAAGATCTCCTTGACTAAACAGGTTGCAGTAAACAGGATTGCCATGGTTCCAGATGAATCGGAATTCCGTTTTCAATTTCTTCTTTCCGGACAGGGGGCATATTTTGTTTCGTTAAATGATCACGCAAGCGCAAAGTCGGTGCCTTTGAAAAAAAACACTCCGGGATGCTAATTCTCGCCTGAGATCCAAGTTGCGAATAATTAACCATGATAACGCGCACGTCCGATTCATCATGCCAGCACCATGCCAAAATATTCCGATGAGATGAATTCCCCGAATCAAAGGGCTGGCATTCTAAAAACATCCATTTCCCGTAATGCATCACCGCCACACGTGCGTAATCAAGGAGCTTTTCGTAGAAATCAGCAATCTCGCGATCCGCACCCTCATGCGGCTCCTGTTGCAGCTGAATCGGCAAATGAATTTTCTTCCCTTCAAACTGTCCATCATGAAACAAATGCATTCCGGGAATGGTCGCCATCACGACAGCAGCCGCTTTAGACTTTTCAACGCCAAAAGCCGAAACAGCTCTTTGTTCATCATGGTTTTCGATAAAACGCACCATCCCGTTTTGAAGCGCTGCGTCCATTTTTAAATAATCCCTTAAATCTGCCGATCCGGAATGGAGCAAAAGATCGTACAGCTTTTTATCATACGTAAAATCAAAACCAAGATCCTGTAATCTCTTTTCAAGATCCCAATAAACTTCCGCCATGAAAATAAATTTGGGATAGCGACGCTTTACCTCGCGAATCGCGAGCGCCCAAAACTCTTTGTTCGGCAATGTCACATTCCCAAGAAACGCCCCCCAAATCCATGCAAATACATCATTCAATCCTAACATCGCCATATCACAGCGGACACCATCACAAAGTTCCGCCACCTTTAGCAATTCACCAATCAACGCTGCACGCATGTCTTCCGAAAAAAAATTGACCTGAACCGTGTCAGACCATGGGGGAAAATAGGGATCACGGCCATGCGCAAGAATAGCACCGCTCGCTGATTTAAAAAACCAGCCGGGATGTTCACGTTGTAAATTTTCGTTTCCGTTGATAAAACGCGCCGGATTTGAAAATGTCCATGAATGGTCGATCGCCAAATGATTCGGCACAAAGTCGAGTATCAGCTTAATCCCCAACTGATTCAATCTCGATTTTACCTGAAGAAATTCTTCTTTGCTTCCGAGCCGCGAATCAATCTCGTAGGAATAAACGGCATACGGAGAACCTGTCACGTCGTCATCATTCCAGCCGGGTAAAATCCGGGTGTAATGCTCCCTCAGGCCTTGATGGTTCAATGCAATTTTGCGCGCTTCGGGACTTCTCTGCCAAACGCCCATCAGCCACACCAGATCGAAACCCCGGTTCATGAGCATCCGCCAGCCTCGATCAATAAAATCAGAGATGGTCGAATGCAGACGGTTTGCTTCATTTAAGCGTTGCAAAAAAGAAAGCGCATTAATTTGATACAGAATCGGGTGTGTCCGCATGAACCTTTTTTACCACTTTCCGGTTTTTTTAATTTCCGGTTTTGGAAAATCTTTAGTCATATCGAGCGATTGCCGAAAACATCATCCGGCAGCGAATATTCGCTTAATTGTCCGGTGATTTCCTGACCGGCGGTGTTAAATCAATCACTTTTTCGACATCAACTTCGATTAAATATTTCGGAACGGTGGGCAGATGTGCTTCATGATGGCGCTCCGTCAAAACACCCGCCTGCAAACTCTTAATCAGTCGATTTGAGATGCGCCGAACAATCCTTTTTTCCCATTTTTCGATAATATGCCCTTGAATTTCCTCGCGCGGAACAATCTTTGCCTTGCCTTGCAATGTATAACCCGCAAATGCGTGCTCATCGATTGCAGTAATACTAACTGTCGGATTTTTTTGAAGATTTTGAAAGGTCCGGTGATGATAAAGATCGATGACGAATACTTTACCTTCTTTTTCAAGTCCGACGATGCCTTTGACGGAACAATGAATTTTCCCAAATTCATCCAGGGTCGAAACGACCACCACCCCTTGTTTTTCGAGAAAATGCATCGCTTTTTCAGAAATGACACTCATTTGATCCTCTCCGCAATAATTCTTTATTAGCTTCTCTGTAAGTGAAAAACACGGGATTATTAAACCATAACTTCATCATAAAGTCATTTTGAAAAATATCATTTTAAAACAGATCCAATCCGATCTGTCAGAGGATAGCCTATCTATTGCGGAATGGGAAATAGAAGTCAGCGCGGGCTGGAATGCGAATGCGGCGGCGGAGGCGCTCCACGAAGGAAACTTCAACTTCTTCCCAGACACTTTCGGAAACATCTGTCCCGACTTCAAACCGACCACCCGCCATGGTTCCGCTGCCGCCGGCTTTACCCCGGCGTATAAAAATATCGCGTAAAATTTCACCTGCATCGACATTCAGGTTGGTCGTTCGAAATGAAATATACAATGTTCCCTTATAACGGCCCGTACAAAAAACCCACTTGATACCCCGGTAAGCCTGAAGAAAATCCGCAACCAACGAAACCAGATCGGGATTCACCACATTTTTCAGATGAGACACAATCAACCCACGGCAAAACATTGCGCCTTGTATCGACCTTGCAAGGGTTGAAAAAAACGACCGCGACCGTTCCGGATTTTGAATTTTGGCGAGTGCTCTTAAATCCGAATAATGTAAAATATCCAAATAGGTTTGAATGACGTCGCTCCGGTCAGCCCTGTACAAATTCATGGTATCCGATAAAATGCCATACGCAAGCGCCGTAGCGATCCTCTTCGGGATTTCGATATTCAGAAGAAGCAGTGCCTGCGTTAGAATCACGCAAGTCGCGCCGCACCCTGTGTCAATAATCGAAAGCTTCGCTTGGACTTTTTCAGAAAGCGGTTCGTGCTGATCAATCACAATCGTAGCCTTCCCGTTTTGGGGGAAAGAATTATTTCCAAACCCCGGTTGTGTATCTACAAGCACAATATTTGCATATTTTTTAAAATCAACGGGCCGAATCTTATGCAACCGAATCTTTAAAATATCCACCATGGCGCGGTTTTCCGTCCGTCCGATCACGCCTCCAAACACAATCCGGCTTTCAATCCCGAATTTTTTTTCAGCTATATATTGGAGCGTATACGCAGACGCGATTGCGTCAGGATCCGGAAAATCATGCACCATAACCAGTATATTCGGAATATTCTTTCTGTGCCGGGATAAAAAATGGATCAACCGCCGCGCATTCTTAAAAGAATCCGTCGGTTGAGCAATTTCAACGCTTTTCGGTTGTTCTTTTTTGAGGTTCGGCATGAGGCTTAATTGCTCTTTTGAGGAATCGCGACTTCAAGCGCTTTTTTAAGAACGCTTGTGTTGATGTGAGCCATGGCAAGCAAGCTCAGTAGCTGCACTTTGGTTTCTCCGTCGAGAAATGGGACAATATGGTTCCGGGAATCAAATTGATTCGTCAAAGAAAAAACATGATCCTGCGACTCGCGCATATCAAGCTCGATCCCAATTTTCTTGGCCAGCTTCCCAATATGAAGGCATTCCATCATCAGATTGGAATCCACTTTTTCCAGGAGTCTTCGCGTGCGCGTGTCAAGTTCATTCCTGAGAAAATGCGCTACATTTTCTTTTTCAAGTTCGATATCAAACGATTTCGCCATTTCAATAATTCGATAAACGGGAATTGCTTTTTTGGGACTAAATGATCCTTCAGCTAATTCTTCCACCGCCCGTTCAAGGCGCCGTTTCAGCGTATGGGCAGCCGCAAATCGAATTTCTTTCGGAATCGGAAGATTAATCGACCGGTAGATTTCGTTCATTTTCCGGTTTTCATCGAAAAGCTGCTCTTGCTGATTCGATATTTTTTCGATCATTTCGCCCGTTAAAATCGAAATCACTTTCTTTCTTTCCTCAAGCGGCAAATCTTTAAGAGAAAAATATTTTTCACCAAAATAAATGTCGATTTTCCGCATCAACTCGACCATGTGCAGCACTTCGAGCCCTTTAAATAATTCTTCTTCCACCTTCTTGAATTCCGAATACCCTTGGAAGGGCTTCACGGAACAACGGAAATCGTATTGGCCGATCTGAATGACCGCAAACACATAATCCGCCGCTTCAAACGTAATATTTGAATCAATCCGGATTCGCCCATAATTCAGGGTGATATTCCCAAAAGATTCCTTCCGCTGATATGACACTTTGAGGTTGTAGCAGTAAAGTTGAATATTTTCTTTTTCTCCAAAATAATCATTAAAAATCGAACAGGTCGCATAGCAGCTTGCCATATGCGCAAGTGAAAACATCGACGCCCTAACGAGTAATTGATAAACCCCGCGTCCATCGCGAAATTCAGGTACATTGCTCTTCGCCATCGCGAGCCGTTCTAAAAAATCTTTTTCAAAACTCTGATCGGAAACTTCCTCAGCCAGTTGAATCGCGCGCGCTGCATATTGTAAAATCTGAACTGTTTCAATTCCTGAGATTTCCGAAAAAAACCAGCCGCAACTCGTATACATGAGCATCGCATGCCGTTGCATCTCAAGAAGCTTCAGGCAAATCACCCGATTTTCTTCGCTGAGAGGAACGATCGCGTGTTCCGTCAAAAAAGCCTTTACATTTTCGGGCGAACGATTCAACACCACCGAAATATAATCATCCCTTGTTTCCCAAACATCCCGGAAATATTTTCCGCCGACTTCTTCAAAAACCCTGGCGAGTTCATCCCTCAACCAGTCAAGCGATTCCCGTAATGGTTTCCGCCAATGTTGATGCCACTCAGCCGGCCCGCCACCGCGGCAACCGCAATGATCTTTCCATCGCCGGATCCCATGCGCACAACTCCAAGCCGTTCCCTCGCCTTCTCCCGGATTCAACTTAATCGCATATTGCGGCGGATTTTCCTCTAAATATTCTCCAAAATTGACAATCCGAAGGCCCCGCTGCTCGGCCTCAACATTTAAAAAATACGCGAGTGTCCGATCGGCAAAATGCTTGTGATGGCCGAAGGTTTCTCCATCCGTCGCAACGCTGATGATCTGATTCGTCTGACGGTTCCGGTCAATCGCTCCGTCAAAACGGTTGGCGAGCGCCTTTGAATCACGCGACAAGTCAGAAAATCCGATATCTTTTGAAATCGGCCCGTCATAAACGAAAATGTCGATATATTTTTCGGGATCCAGTTCCGAGAAAATCCGGTATGGCTGTTTTGGGTCAATCGTCCCAACAGGAATGTGATGCCACTTGTCATCGTTGAGATGTTTAATTTGATTGATTTGATGCGGCTCGAGAATCGTAAATTTGATTCCATTCTTGATCAGCACCTCCATCGTCTGCTGATTACAAGCTGTCTCGGGAAGCCAAATCGCTTCGGGCTCGCGGCCGTAACGATAACGGAATTCAGACACACCCCATTTCACCTGTGTGTTCTGATCGCGCTCATTGGCAAGCGGCATAATCATGTGATTATAAACTTGCGCGATGGCATTTCCATGGCCTCCGTGTTTTTCTAAACTTTTCCGATCCGCCTCTAGTAAATATTTACATACAACCGTATGTTTCGTGGCAAGCCATGAAAGGAGCGTCGGCCCGAAATTAAAACTCATTCGTTCGTAATTATTAATAATGTTAACGATTTTCCATGTGTGATCGAGCACTCGAGCGCGGGCATTCGGGAGATAACATTCGGCATGAATTCGTTCGTTCCAATCATGGTAAGGGGCAGCACTTTCCTGGCTTTCAATCGCTTCCAGCCACGGATTCTCGCGTGGAGGTTGATAGAAATGTCCGTGCATACAAAGACATTTCTGCAGCTTCTTGGAATCACTCATCTTATGCCGTTTCCTCAGGAATTAAAATTATTCCCCAAAAAAGCCTCTTTATATTACAGTTTATTTAATTCCTTATAATTATCGGCTGGATGTTGTGGAAGCTAAGTACTAAATTTGGTGAGATTTTATCTGATCAATAAACAAATTAGGGAGGAATGCCGACCGGAATGACTGCTGAAGTCTATCAAGCCATTTATCTTACTTCTTCACTTCTTCCTTGCTCATAAAATGAGGTTCCTTGAGGGTATAAATAGTCTTGAGGTATTCTTCAATGCCTTCTTCTATCGTGTATTTTGTTTGGAAACCGAGTAACTTTTTTAAATGCTCCGTCGAAGCTTGTGTTTTATTTTGATAAAAGGAATAGAGATTATTAAAATAATCCGGTGCCAAGTGAGTTCCTAAAACGCCGTTAATAATCTCAATCAGGCGGTTAAAACTGGTTGCAACTCCCGTCCCGACATTCACCACACCGCTTTTCTTGGCTTGCATCGCAGCCAAATTAGCGCCGACCACATCCTTCACATAAATATGATCACGGCTCTGGTGACCGTCATGAAAAATCCGCGGACGCTTTCCGCTGCGAATCTGCTCCGCCAACTGATAAATCATGCTGGCCGCCGGCCCCTTAAATTGTTCGCGTTGGCCGAACACATTAAAATAGCGAAGCCCCACAATGATAATTTTTGCTTCGCGCGCAACTTTCATCGCCACTTGATCGGCGACGAATTTAGAATAACCATAAATATTGAGTGGATTTAAAATCCCCTCTTCTGACTGTGGCGCGGGCTCATTTCCATAAACAGCCGCCGAAGAAGCATAAACAAGTCTCGTTTCATTTTTAACGCAATAAGCCAAGACTTTTCGGATACTTTCGACATTCGCTTCCATCATCCGCTTCTGATCCATCACGGTCGTATCGGTAATCGCGGCCTCGTGAAACACAACATCAACGTTATCGAGCTTATTCCAATCAATTTCATTCACATCCTTTGCGATCACGTCCCCGTAGAAGCCTTTTAGCGTTTTAAAATTGCCGGATGAAAAGTCATCAATCACAATCACTTCCGCACCCTTTGATTCAAGCTCCAATGCAATATTGGAACCAACAAAACCTGCTCCACCAGTCACAATGGCTTTCACAACAGTTCCTCCTTAAACTTTTTTACAATTTGAACAATTTGCTCCGCAAATTTCCGCTTCTGTTCTTATCCCGCCATACGCTAATTTCTCAAGCTTATCGCCAGCCCACTCGAATAACATACGCGTGCGCTTTTCGTATGCTTTTTTTTCTAAAACCGAACCGACAATCAGCGGCAATGAAACCGAGGGTTCAACAAAAACCATCTGATGGTCTGCTTTTTTATTAATTTTTCCCCACGATTTTGCTTCCGACAGCGTACTTCCGCTTAATCCGCCCCAGTGGGGCGCGTCGGTTGTCATTTGAATGGCATATCGATGGCCGCCGGTATTACATCCAAAAATATAGGCCATCACAATCGAATCATTAATAAAATTCTTCGGAACACCGCCTGCCACGTAAATAGCAGCAGTACTTTTTGACTGAACTACAATTTGGGTCAACTCATAATTATCCTGGATTGAATTGATAACAATACTTTTCCGCCCTTCCTGCCGCGCGCGGTGATGATGCTCCGTCAAACCGATCCCGATACTTGAATCGTTCAGCGCGGGAGAAAAAACCGGAACCCCCTGCCGATAGGCTTCGCCTAAGATGGAGTTTGAATCAACGATACTTCGGGACAATTCACGGAGAAAAGCACGACTTGAATATTCTCCGGGCGGCAACGCATCTGAAAATTGTCCGATCTCCCTGTCGAGATTAATAAATTGTTCCTCGTCCACATAAGTATCATAGATTCGGTCGATTAAAAGATCCCGAAGAACCCGATCGTCAGCGTCCGGAGTCCCGCGGTAATGATGAAACCCACGCGCCCGGTATAAATCCTGATATAAAATTGCACCGGTCGAAACCACCACATCCACGAGTCCGTAAGCAATCATGTCACGAATCACTTTTCGCAATCCGGCGGCAATCAAGGGCCCCGCCAGCCCCAGTAAAATGGTCGGCCGTTCAGGGTCCTTAAGCATTCTCTCAAACACATCCGCACAGTCACCAAGATTCCTCGCCTGAATGGACATCTCTTGAAACCCATCCAGAAGCTTTGCGAGCGTATTTCCTTTAGACACATCAATGTCTACAACAGGCTGAGATAATATTTCAGCTTTCTGCTTCTTGAGCGCGGTATCTGATAGGCTTGTAAAAGGCAACTCATTCACAATAATCATTCCTTCCTTGGTCATTCCATTGTAAGAATGATTATTGTACAGGTTTTAGCGGCTGAAATCAATCGGGAGAAAAAAATGTAAAGCTATACGCCTAGGATCTGATTAATTTGCTTCAGAAGTTCCTTAGCATCGTAGGGTTTTGAAATATAACCGGCTATTCCTTCCGGGCTGAAAAGCTCAATCATTGCGGCCCGTGGTTTTGCGGAAAATACAACCACGGGAATTTTCGCTAATTCCGGATCACGTTTCAACTCACGAATCACGGCAAAACCATCCATCCCCGGCATAATCACATCCAAAAGAATTAAATCGGGCTTGGCTTTGCGAACGTCCTCAATGGTTTTCTCACCCATCGTGGTCGTAACTTTATAACCGAATGCCTGTAAACGCAACTTGGCCGTTTCGATTACATCCAACTCGTCATCTGCGATTAAAATATGTTTATTCATAGAAAATGAACTCGCTTATATTTCCCTATAATTATCGGTCAAATCAAAACCTACTTGAATGCCTAATTAGAAAGACGCTTGTTTCTTGTTCCACATCTGATAATACAAAAGCCCGACCAATGTTTTTGCATCAATAATTATACCACGAGAAACCATTGTTTGTAATTGCGTTAACCGTAAAATTTTGCGTGTAATAAACTCGTCAGAATCTTTTGCGCTCCTTTTCGGTCGCAAATCATGCGCCAAATATAAAGACAGACATTCGGTTGAAAAACCCGGTGCAGGATAAAAAACCCCCAATTTCTTCCATTTTCTCGCTTCAAATCCTATTTCTTCAATAATCTCGCGTTTCGCACATGCAAGCGGTGATTCGCCTTTTTCTAACGTCCCGGCGGGAAATTCCCAAATCACAGAATCTAACGCCGAGCGGTATTGCCGGATCATCACAAACCTGTCTTTCGATAAAACAGGAATCACCACAACAGCGCCCGGATGTCTCACAATGTCATGTTTCAAAAACTTTCCGTTCGGCGCTTTTTTACAAACCGTCTCAAGAGTAAAAATTTTTCCTTTAAAAATCACCTTCCTCGAAAGCGTCTTAAAATTAGAGTTACCCTTTGAGCTCATTTATATTCCTTTCAAATCGTTTAAAATCTCAACAGCAGTTTTCTCCGCAAAGTTTACGCCTTTAACCGGGACCCATTTTATGCGCTTATCGGACCGAAACCAAGTCATTTGCTTTTTAACAAGATGCCGCGTCCGTTTCTTAATTTCAGCAACAGTTTCTTCGAGCGTCTTTTTTTCGGCTATATGTTCGAGCAACTCTTTATACCCGATCGCCTCTCGGGCCGTTTCAGAAAACCCACCTTTTTTTAAGCACTCGACTTCGCGAAGCCATCCACTCGCCATCATCTCATCAACCCGCTGTTCAACTCGCTGATACAATTCTTCGCGATCGCGCATCACTCCATACATGTGAAATTGTCCTGAAAAATCGGCTTTTCTTTTTTCTTTGCCATACATCCCCGATTCTTCCGATAGTTCCCAAATTTCAAGGGCGCGAATAATCCGCTTTTTATCATTCGGATGAAGTTCTTTGGCGCGTTTGGGATTCACCTGCTGTAATTTTTCATATAGCGCTATTAAGCCTTTTTCTTTTTCGATTTTTCCCAACTTTTCCCGAACTTCATTCACTCTCCCGGGCAAAGGATCAAGGCCATCAACCACCGCCCGTATATATAAACCTGATCCGCCAACGAACAGTGGGAGTTTCCCTTTTCCTCTGATTTTCTGAATTGCTTTCAGCGCAAGCTCGCGATATTCGTAAACAGAAAAACTTTCCTGCGGCGAAATAATATCAATCAAGTGATGGGGAACTTCTTTTTGTTCTTCCGGAGAAGGTTTGGCGGTACCGATATCCATTCCTTTATAAATCTGCATGGAATCGCAGGAGATAATTTCGGCACAAGTGCGTCTCGCGAGTTCTAACCCAATCTCGGATTTTCCGGATGCTGTGGGACCGATAATGAATAGAATTTGGTCATTCATTACATTTTCTTCGGCGCGGATACGCCAAGAACGGTTAAACCGTTTCTAAGAACGAGCCGGACACAATGGGTGAGAAGAAGCCGTGCTTGAGTCAATGACGGGTCATCCGACACCACCCGGTGGAGCGCGTAGAATTTATGAAATGACGCTGCCAATTCCCGCAAATAATCAACAATCCGGTAAGGTTCTAAATTCGTCGCTGCCTGGACGAGTGCTTCCGGGAACTCCGACATTTTTTTAATCAAATTGATTTCTTCCGGTTCGATAATCCGCGACAAGTCCGCTTTCATCAAATCATCAACCTGTTCATCGGGCCGATTCGCATATGCCAAAATGCTCGAAATGCGCGCGTGCGCATATTGAAGATAATAGACCGGATTCTCATCCGACTGTTTTTTCGCAAGCTCCAGATCAAAATCAAGATGACTATCCACTTTGCGCATTAGAAAGAAAAACCGTGTTGCATCGACTCCGACCTCATCCATCAATTCCCGGAGCGTGACAAATTCGCCCGCCCGCGTCGACATCCGGACAGGCACCCCATCCCGATAAAGCGTCGTAAGCTGGACAATTAATACATCAATTTGATCTTTGGAATATCCGAGCGCCTGGCAGGCCGCTTTGAGCCTCGGAACATATCCGTGGTGGTCCGGCCCCCACAAATTGACAAGCCGTTCATAACCACGCCCGAATTTGACGGAGTGATAGGCGATATCCGGCGCTAAATAAGTATTTTCACCGGTCGATTTTCTCAACACTCGGTCTTTATCATCGCCAAAATCCGTCGATCGGAACCATACGGCACCTTCCGCTTCAAAAACCAACTGTTTCGCACGCAAGCGTTCAATCACTTCCTCAACCACTTTACGTTCATACAAACTCTTCTCACTAAAATAATTGTCAAATACAATCCGCATATCAGCGAGATCTTTTTTAATGCTATCCAAAATTTTCGTCACGCCAAACTGCCTGGCCGTGTCAATCGCTTCCGCTGATTTTTTCGACAACAAAGACTCGCCAAATTGTTCCTTAAGCTCGCGCGCAATATCAATCAAATAAGTCCCTTTATAACCTTCTTCCGGAAATGCATAGGGCTTGCCGCTCAACTCACAAAATCGAGCCCAAATACTCTCTCCGAGCAAACGGATTTGGCGGCCGGCATCGTTCAAATAGAATTCTTTATCCGCCTTAAACCCAACCGCATTCAAAATACGCGCCAGGGTGTCTCCCAGTGCTGCTTGGCGGCCATGCGCAATCGTCAGCGGTCCGGTTGGATTTGCACTTACAAATTCGATCAGAACTCTTTTTCCTTTTCCAAATTCAGATTTGCCGTAAGCCGCATCCGCTTTTGCCATATCAATCAAAAATCCGGCCGCAGAATTTTCAACCAATTTAAAATTTAGAAACCCGGGTTTCGCAACCGTCACACTTTTTACCCACTTTTGCCAATCTGCGTCGACCTTCATTTTCTTTTCAATGATCCGAAGACAGTGCGTAGCAATTTCAAAAGGCGCTTTTTTGAGCATCCTGCTGAGTTGAAAACCAAGATTAATCGAAAGGTCCCCATGTCCCTTGACCTTCGGAAGGTCAACATCATAATCAATTTTTTTAGGATCGATTGGCTGCTCGGGGCTTAACTCGGAAAGAATTTCAGGAAGAATGCGGTCGACCAGCTTTTTTAGTTCGTTTTTCATTCTTTTTCGTACCTTTAATTGTTTTTACGACTTTGGCTTCGCCCCAAAGCCGCCCTAAATGATAATAACTCCTCGTTTCATAATAAAACACATGGATCATCACATTGCTATAATCCAAAAGAACCCATTTGGCAGAAGTCAATCCTTCGACATGTGCAACCCGCACATTGTTCTGATCGAGAACATCCATAATATGATCTGCCAATGTCCGGACGTGGCGATCGGAAGTTCCGTGTACAATGAGAAAATAGTCCGCAATATCCGTCAGTTCCCGAACGTCTAAAACAACCGGATCAACCCCCATTTTTTCTTCTGCCGCATTTTTAGCAAGCAAAACAATATTTCGTGCATTCACTGATCAGTTACTCCTTTTATGAAATGTCCGGTTCTGTTTTTTGTCCAAGTGGAGCAATTTACGTTTCCAACCAATTCCGCTGCTGAAACCGCCCAAGGATCCGTCTTTCCGCAAAACCCGGTGACATGGAATCAAAATCGGGACTGGATTCCGGTTCAATGCATTTCCCACCGCACGTGCCGCTTTAGGAAATCCGCTCCTTCGCGCCAATTCGCCATAACAAATAGTTTCCCCGGGCGGCACATTTCGCAATGCCTGATAAATGCGCCGATCAAAAGTACCGAATTGCTGCCAATCGATTGGAATTCCGGATAATTCCGCCTGCCGGCCTTTAAAAAAACGCAAAAGGCCCTTTTCGCACATTTTGATATGCTGCAAAGATTCTTGAGAAGAAACCGGAATGGATAAATCGCTCCTGCGTTTTGTCGGAAAGTTGATCGATACAATTCCTCGCTTACTGGCGCGGATGAGGAATTCACCGACTGCCGTTTTAGCATACCCGGACAAAATCATTAGACTCATCAATTCCGTCAAAACGGAATTGTCAGTTTTTTATCGTCCCTCGGAGAAACGACAGCATACGTACGCTCTTTACCAAGCGTCCGGGTTTCCCCAATCTCATCACTCGCCTTTTGAATCGGCTCGACTATCTTTTTAATGGGCTTTCCACTACTTGCACAACCCAAAACAAAAGCCACACTGATCAATATAAATAAAATCCGAAATCGTCTCATTTCTTTCTTCTCCTGTTTGAGTAAATGGATTCTACCATCTTAATCAGGAATCGTCCAGTTTGCAGTAGCTGAAGAGAGTTTCGAGTTCCGGGTTCCGAGTTTTCAGTCGCAAGTGTTCCCTACTCCACCACAACCGCCAGTTCTCTAATCCCCCAAACAGCTCGCCTCTATTGTCTGAACCGCGGAATGACAAAAGGTGTCATTTTCTTGTATTGACGGTACGCGCCCCCAAAACGCTGTTCGAGTTCTTTCTCTTCTATCAGTTTAATTTCCAGCACCATGATGACTGCAAAAAACAAAACAAACCAAAATCCGCCCATGTAATTGAAAAGCGCTGCCCATCCCAAAAGATAAAAAAGATGTCCCACAATCATAGGATTTCGAACATATTGATACGGGCCAGAGGGAAGAAATGTTTGAGTAGGTACAATAGGCACCGGCGTTCCTTTTCCGCGCGACAGCTGCCACCAAATAGCCCACAACATCCATGGAATTCCAACAGCAAACGAAAGTGCAGCAATAACGTACTTGCCGCTGGCCGCGGGAAAAACTTCTCCGGGAAACAATAACCCAACCCCATAAAGCAGCGCCGGCCAACCCGCAATAAAAAGAATCGCGCCTAAAATTGTCGCAATCGTTTTGTACTTTGGTGTGAATTCTTTCCCGGATCTTCGAACCAAATAACCGATCGCTTTCTCAAACATTTCAGTCTTCTTGTTGTGGAGCTGCTGAACGTCCAAAGATATCACGCGCACATCAAATTTGATGCATGAAACAATCGTTTCTTCAGTGAAAGCACCTGGTTTTTTTATTTGCCGATTCCGATTGTAAAAGCAAATTGTGCATGGTACTTTTTTGTTATTTTTTTTGCCAACGCGGCTAATCGCGGTAATTAAATTATATGGCCTTTTTTTTATTTTGTTTTCGCCGGACCGATGTCGTTTTTGTCTTTGACCAAGAGGGCTTTTAATTTTTCCAAATCGAGCCCGCTTTCATCGAAGAATTGCTGAAGGTTGGCTCCTCCTTCAGCGTCTAAATTCAGTCCAAAGAATTTCTGCGCATTGGCGCCGCTCATAATCCATTTGATGTCTGCCTTCTGAATCGACTCGGCAAGCGCATGAAATTTTGCAATCATCACATCTTTGTGAATATCGAGCATCTTCACATTGAGCGCAGTTTCATTGAACTGTTTCAGCGCTTCAGCGAGTTTTAAAGTGCCGGCCGCTTCCGCCTCTTTTTTGATCTGAATAATGTTCGCCTCGGCTCGCCCGACGGCTTCGATTTCATTTGAATGGCCTTCGGCCTCTACCGTAAACTTGATACGCTGCGCCAATGCCAACTGTTCGATTTTCTCCTTCTCGATGTCCGCATGACCGACTTCGATTTTTCTTAGGGCCTCGATTTTTTGAGTGTTGGCTTTGGCCTCCTCTAACGCGATGTCTTGATTCTTCGTCTGCTCCGCGATGCCGATAGCTTTGTCTTTCTCAATTTGGCGCTTACGATAAAGCTCTTCCGCTTCGGCTTTAGCGATCTCGGCTTCTTTCGTCGTCGTCGCAACGCGTATATCCGCATCGCGACGGATGTCCGCGGCTACTTTTCTTTCAATGTCAGCGATGATTGTGCTACCCGCCGCGTCCTTAATATCTTTTAATTCCAGGTCAACAAGCTGAATTCCCCATTTAGGAAAGACAACCTCCACTTCTTTTGTAATAGCTTCGTCAAGCAACTGACGATTCATATAAATATCGAGCAGTGTTTGCTTGGTAACCACCGTTCGCCCGATGCTTTCCATAATCGCTTTCAAATCCTCGGAAAGCCTCATGAAATCAAACCCCATTTCTTTTTCCGCGTTTGATAGCACTAGGCGTTCGGCGGCCAGATTCAGGTCTCTGATGTTGATGAAGCAAACGATATCACAGACGAATTTCGCCATATTTTTATCATTCAGCTTGATATCATTCACCGGAATCGCCAGATTGGACAATGGAAGCCTGTTCAGTTTTGTAATAAACGGAATTACCCAGTAGGAACTTCTGCCTTCACGCGTAGAAAATGTATCTTTTTTATGACGTAAAATTCGGATATGCGCTTCATTGACCGGAACAACACGGTACAAACCGACCATACCCCCTAAAATGTGACGTAAAAAAAACAAACTGATTGCTCCGAGAACCACTAACCCCGTTATTAAATACGGCATGCTAATTCCTCCTTGGTTTATTTGTCACACACATAGTGTCTATCCATGCAGACCTTTTTGAACACCCGCGGGGAATCTGATTTTGCACTTTGATTCCAACTTTGGGTCACGGTTGAAATTGTATTGTTTCCTTTGTTCCACAGTCAATCGTTTCTTTTAGAAAAAAGCACCCCTTCTAATACGTACGGGATTCAAATTAAACCCTGTACTTTTGGAAGGGGTACCGCCTACAACCGGAAACAGTTCGTAATCGGCATCCGTCGGCCGAACCAGGCCTTCTCACTGACTCGCAACGCCGGCGCGAGCTGGCGGCGTTTGTATTCATTGAAGTCTACTTTAGAAACCACACGGCGAACGGTTTCCGCAGGAATCCCTTTCGATTTTAATTCTTCGCAAATCTCTTCAAATCCAAGATTTTTTTCGATATACAAATGGAGAATCGCGTCCAGGATGTCATATTCCGGAAGCGAATCCGAATCTTTTTGATTCGGCCGAAGTTCCGCTGACGGGGCTTTGTTAATAATGGTTTTCGGAATCACCGATGAAACGGAATTCCGGTAATCGGCAAGGCGGTAGACATCCACCTTGAACACATCGCCAATGACGGACAACCCACCGCACATATCGCCGTATAGTGTTCCGTAACCCATGGCCAGTTCCGATTTATTTCCGGTCGTAAGGAGAAGAGCGCCTTCGTCATTCGAAAGGTACATCAGCTGCATCCCGCGTAATCGCGCCTGAAGATTTTCCATCGCAAGCGAAATGGTTCTATCTTCGCTCGCCGAAGTACCACGTTTTTTCTTTTCCTTGATGGTCTCTTCGACAAATTTCGTGTATTGCTGTTTAATGGGCTTCACCCGAAATTCGACCCCGAGATTGCGGGCCAATATTTCAGAATCCGCCCAGCTCCCTTTCGAAGAAAACGGCCCCGGCATCGTCACCCCAATCACGGCTTCCGGCCCGAGCGCATCAGCTGCAATCACCGCAACCAGCGCCGAATCAATTCCGCCGCTCAATCCCAACACCACTTTTTTAAATCCATTTTTCCGAACATAATCCTGTAGGCCAAGCTTCAACGCTTCATACATTTCCCCAATTTCGTTGAATTGTTCGTAAGCTACCTGTGATTTTGATTTTCGATCCAATTCGAGCGTCACAACATAAAGCCCTTCACAGAACGACTCGGCTTGATATACAATTTTTCCGGCGGGATTACATATCACACTCCGGCCATCGAAAATCAAATCGTCTTGCCCCCCGACTTGATTCGCGTAAACAATCCAAACCCCATAATCTTTTGCCTTCCTGCAAATTAAATCATTGCGAACAAGCGGGACTTTCCGGTGATATGGCGACGCAGAAAGATTGAGAATGATTTTCGCGCCATTTTTCGCCAATACGTGCGCGGGTTTTACCGCATACTGGTCATCCCAAATATCTTCGCAAATCGTTGCACCTATCGGGATATCATTAATTTTGAAAGTTGCAAAATCGTTGCCTGGTTCAAAGAAAATTCCTTCCAGAAAAACATCGTAGGTAGGAAGAAGCGCTTTATGCTGTTTGTGAATGATTTTCCCATTCCGGATTACGGCCATAGAATCAAAATTTTTTCCGCCGCCCGCTTTGCGAATATCCACAAACCCAACAGCAACCGCAACATTTAATCCCCGTGTTTTTTGGGTGATTTTTGCTAATGCTTCTAACCCTTTTTCAACAAATGTTTTCTTATTTGCCAAATCCCAGATCGGATAGCCGGAAATAGCAAGCTCCGGAAACACAAGCAGGTCGACACCTTTTGCTTCCGCTTGTTTAATGCAGGACAATATCTTTTTCGTGTTGCCGGCAATATCGCCGACAGTCGGGTTGATCTGTCCTAATCCGATTATCAGTTTGTCTTTTGTCATAAATAGATCAGTTGCTTAAAAATTAGCGTTCTAAAGTTGACTATCGCCCCTCACCCTAACCCTCTCCCGCGGGGAGAGGGCAGGGGTGAGGGGAATTTGTTAATAACTTCAATTGCGTTAATCATCGGAAGCTATTCTACCTTAAAAAACCATTTTTTCAAATCATTGGTTACCACCACCGCGCCTGTCCAATATGACTTTTGCAAACGCAAAAGCGCTGGTAAACGCCGGAGAAATGGAATTGAGAACGTGGAGCGAATTCGCGCCTTCTTCAATGACATAATCCATTTCAAGACATTTCTTGGCTTTATTGATAAGCTGCGGCCGTATTCCAACTTTGTTCGATGAGATCAAATCCCCGGTAGTCAACTTCGGCACAAGTTTCCTCGCAGAATGAACAAAAAAAGTCTTTAGATAATTAACCGTCGACTGGTGAACTAAATTGCGAAATGATTGTGCGTTCTTCAAATACAGGTCTGCCAAATGTTTGAACATTAAAACACTCTCACGAATTTCCATCCCTTTCAGAAACCCATAATGCTCCCTGCCGAACGCAGGCATCGCCGTCGGCCCAACATAAACATCGCCACTGACAACCTTGGTTAAATGAACGCCAAGAAACGGCATCCGGACATCCGGAACCGGATAAATATTGCCATTGACAAGGCCTGCTTGCTCGGAACGTAATTTAAAATAAAGCCCTTTAAACGGAACCAGTGCATAATCTTTCCCCAGTCCAAAAAATTTTGCAATCGTGTCCGCATACGCACCCGCACAGTTAAAAAGATAGGAATAGTGATAAACATTATTTTCCGTCTTCACTTCGCAGCACTCAGGATTGATTGATTTCACGCGTTCATGATAAAAAATGTCAACGCCTTGTGCGCTCATCACGTTAGCTAACCTTTGCGTCACAAGTGCGCTATCAACGACAGCCGTGTCCGGTGAATAAATACCGGCGCGATAAGGCTCTGCATTGGGCTCTATTTCTTTAATCCCCTTCACGGCGCGCAATTCAGCACACACGTCGTTATTTTTCGCGTTTTCCATGAGTTTATCCAAAATCGGCAATTCTTCCTCGCAAGTAGCAATAATCACCTTTCCGCTACGTCGAATCGGAAGGTTTTGAGATTCCACGAATTCGCGCATCATCCGTGCGCCGGTTGCGCAAACACGCGCTTTCAAGGAATCGCTTGAATAATAAATCCCGCAATGCAAAACGCCGCTATTGTGACCGCTCGCATGCACACCGGCTTTTGCTTCCTTCTCCAAAACGCAAATATGCGCCTTTGGTTCTCGCATTTTTAGCTCGCGAGCAACCGCAAGCCCTACAATTCCCGCCCCAACAATTAAATAATCGTATTCTTTCATCGAATTTATCTGTTTGTTTTTATACTTTCGCTGTGTAAACTATTATCCATGAAACTTCAATTCAAAATATCTGTTCAGCATTTTGAAGTAATTACCTGTGAAAACCTTGGCGTTTTGTCATTCCCGCGAAAGCGGGAATCCAGAAACCATGGATGCCCGCTTTCGCGGGCATGACACAAATGAAAATCACCGGTACTTCAAAACGCCAAACAAATACAGTCCAAATACTATATCAGCGAAATCTGACAATTTAAATACAGAAATGAACGCCGCACCTTCTATCCCGAAAATCGCCAGAATCGGTATTTTGTCGATTTTTTACGTCATCATTTTAATTTTAATCATAACCACTTCAACGTCAATTGAACGCACAGCCCCGCCGGAATTATTAAAAAGCTTATTTCAAGGCACAGACAAAGGATTTATTCCGCTTGGAAATAAATTAAAATCTCTGAAACCACTTCTCCCAAAAACTGGAGTTTTTTCCTTTATCACAGATGACGACACCTCGCTTCAATCCAAAACACTCTACCGGGAAGCGCAATCTTCTCTTTGCCCGCTTGTTTTAAATTGGGAACCGAAAGAACAGCTTGGGATTTTATTTTGCCGGAACGCTTCCACCGCAGAAAAACGATTAAAAGAAACCGGTTATGAATGGCTGTCTAAAATGAATGACTCACAAGGAATTGTGAGAAAACTCAAATGAACTCACTATTACCACTCATCATTCCTCTTCTCCTCGGCTTTTGCCTCGTCGCACAGCTTACCCGCGGAATTCGCCTTTCCGAACGAATTTCATTCGCACTTATCATGGCAATACCTGTCGGGCTCGGAACGTGCTCTTTAATCCTGTTTTGGTCATATTTCGCCGGAAATGCACACGGCAAAACAATCTCTATCTTTTCATGCATCGTTTTATTGATCATGCTTGTTATCCTCTTGATTAAAAACAAATTCTATTTGCGAAGAGAAAAATCACTCAATCAACCTCCGTACCAGAATGACCCTCACCCTACCCTCTCCCCCGGGGAGAGGGAAAATTCCCTGCGGGGGGTGAGGGGAATGGAAGTCGGTACGAATCTGTTGAACAAAGTATTAGTTAATCGGATTTTAATTTTTCTTTCATTGCTCATTTTTTTGATCTATCTATGGAAATATTGGGATTTTTTTAGTTCCCGCATGGTGTGGGATGTCTTTGGAGGATGGGATGCGCGCTTCTTTTGGAATTTGAAAGCAAAATTCTATCACCGCATCCCTTCCGAATGGGCCCAAATGTTTTCATCGACCATTTCATGGAGCCACCCCGGATACCCCTTAATGCTTCCGGGCTCTATCGCTTGGGGCTGGAACTGGCTAAATAGAGAAATCCTGATTTGGCCAAATTTAGTCAACTTGTCATTTTTCGCCGGTCTTGTTCTCCTGACAGTTTGGTATCTTTCAAGAACGGTTTCGATTTGGTGTGGATTTCTCGCAGGAGCTCTCATCCTCACAATGAAAGCATTAACTTTTTGGTCGGCTACACAATATGCAGATATTCCATTATGCTTTTTCATCACCGCATCAACAACAACTGCAGTGATCGCCCTCCGACATAATGGAAAAAATCTTTTTCTACTCAGCGGATACTTATGCGGCCTGGCCGCATGGACAAAAGACGAAGGGCTTCTTTTCTCCGCATTCTTAACTATATTAATTTTCATCGCAATTCTTGCCGCCAAACAAACAAAGCCTGTGGACAAACTGAAACTATTGGGCATTTTTTTCGCTGGATTATGTCTTCCGGTACTTAGCAATTTATGGATCAAGGGATTCCTTGGCACAACCGGCGGCGAATATATTGGATCCGGTCGAACATGGCAAGAGATATTGAAGCAAGCAACTAATATAAGAAATACAAAAATAATCGGAATGGCTTATTGGGTGTTTATTAACAATTTATCACAGTGGAAAGGAATTTGGTTTCTATTCGCGCTTGCGATTCTGTGCCACCCAAAGCGCGCATTCGAAAATCATCGCTGGATCTTTTGCAGCATGGTATTGTTCATTAATCTCGGTTATTTTTTGATTTTTCATTTCACACCCCATGGCTTGCTGGAACAAATCAAAACAGCGATGGATCGCCTGTTATTACATAGCAGTATTCTTGCAGTCATCTTCACATTTGAAGTTTTTTCTCACAACCTGTTCTCTCTCAAACAAAAACAATCGGAATGACCCTTAAGTTATTCTTCAGGATCCCCCATTTTTTGCCGTATATTAGATGAATAAATCCGAGAACTTAACTTATCCTAACACCCTATTATAAAACAGGTTATGGAATTGCAAAATAAAGGCAAGGTTTCCGTCATCATTCCAAATTACAATGGCGGCGATCCTATTCAAAAATGTATCGAATCGGTTCTGACACAAACTTATCGGCCGATCGAAATTGTTGTCGTCGATAACGCCTCGAAAGATGGCTCTTTCGAACAGATTCTTAAACGATTCCCACAACTGAAAGCCATTCAAACCGGCTATAACTCGGGCTGGGGAATTGCCTGCAATATCGGGATGAACGCAACGCAAAGTGATTATATTGCATTGATCAATAATGATGCCTATTTAGATCCAAAATGCGTTGAAGAAATGGTCAAAGCGATTAACCTTCATCCCCGTTACGGTTCTTGCGCAAGCCGGATTTTGCTTTGGGACGATTCTAAAACCATTGAGGTTTGCGGACTCGATATTTATAAAGATGGCTCTTCCTCCGGCCGCGGGCGGCTCCAACCTGCCGATACGTATATGAAAATTGAAGAAGTTTTTTGCGCGAATGATTGCTGCTGCCTTTACCGACGCGAAATGATTAATGAAATCGGCGATTACGACCCCGACTTTTTTATTTACTGCGACGAAACGGATATGGGCTGGAAACATCAAATTGCCGGCTGGAAATGCATCTACACGCCGCATGCGATTGCCTATCACGCCCACTCGCGCGCAGCGGGAAGTTATTCCGCATTCAAAGCATTTCATGTCGAACGGAACCGGATTTATATTTGTTTCAAATATTTTCCGGTCGATTTATTAATCCTCAGCTTCTTCTACTCGGCTTATCGCTATCTGTATCAGCTCTATTTATCCATTAAAGATAAAAAAGGCGCGCTTGCGCATTACCGGAAGCAAAATTCTCTATTTTCCGGAGTTATGATTCTACTCAAAGCACACTGGGCCGCCTTGATGAAGTTCCCTGTCATGTGGAAACGGCGGAATGAAATGAAACCGTTTAAACGGTTATCACGCTCTGATATTTTTGAATTATTCACGAAATATGGTATTTCAACCAAACAAATGGCAAAATACGAATAAACAAAACAGGAGAAAGCAATGATTCAGGTTTTTTCAAACACACTGGGTGAAGAAGAAATTCAAGCAGCACGAAACGTTATCAATTCCCGATGGCTCGGGATGGGACAGGAGTGCAAAGCTTTCGAAAAAGAACTCGGGAATTATTTTGGGACTGAGCGCGTTCTGCTGACCAATTGCTGCACCTCCGCGATTTTCATCGCAATTCGGGCACTTGGAATCGGGAAAGGTGATGAAGTCATCGTCACCACCTGCAATTTCAATGCGATTCCAAGCGCCATTCTGAGTGTCGGGGCAAAACCCGTTTTCGCTGACGTTGATCCCAAAACGTGCAATATTTTGCCTTCAGAAATTGACCGTTTAAAAACCCGAAAAACAAAAGCCGTTTTTATCCTGCATTACGGCGGACATCCTGCACCGTTCGATGAAATCAAAGTTGCTTGCGGAAAAAAAATTAAAATCATAGAAGACAGCGCGAATTCCGTTTCTTCAAAATACAAAGGAACCCATTGCGGAAATTTAGGAGCCGCCGGCGTGTTCAGTTTTGACGCCATGAAAATTTTAGTGATGGGAGACGGCGGCGCACTGATCATCAATGACGAAGCAGCGTTTAATCTTGCAAAATCGCTGCGTTACCTGGGCTTTCCATCAACCACCACATCGGGAACAGATTCGCTCAAACAAGGCAACCTTCGATGGTGGGAATTCGAACTTTCCAATGTTTCCGGCCGTTTTATCTCGAACGATATTCTGGCCTCGATGGGACGCGTTCAACTCCGTAAATTGCCTCAATTTATCGAACGCCGAAAACAAGTCTGGGATTATTACCAAAAAAATCTATCCAATATCCCGGGTGCTATAACGCCCCCCGAGCCGCTTCCAGGATGCACGTCCACCTATTATCTTTATTGGCTAAAAGTTCCGAAAAAACGCGATCAACTCGCGAATTATTTGAAAGATAAAGGCATTTACACCACGTTCCGTTACTACCCGCTCCATTTGGTGAAATATTTAAAATCAAAAGCGCACCTTAAAAATGCCGAAGAAATTAATGAAACAATGCTCAACATCCCGCTCCATCAAAATTTGAGTGATGCGGATGCGGAAAAAACAGTGAGCGAGATTCGTCAGTTTTTCAAATGATCGTTTTTCATGTCATTGGATAGACTACGATAGGTTATCCTGTGTCATGCCCGAATGCTTTAGTCGGGCATCCACGATTCATCGATTCCCGCCTAAAGCACGCGGGAATGACACAAAAACGGGCAGTGAGTAAATAATCAAAAAGGTGGAGTTTTTATGGAAGTCGACCGGTTTTACAATATTCATGATTTACTCAAATTTCGCGCGTTCTACGAGCGGAATTTCATTGAATTTAAGAATGATTTGAAACAATTCAAATCGCCCGTCAACCAACCGTCTATTGACTTGATCTTTCCCTCGTCCCAAAAAGATATCCCATCGTCTGGCACAACCGTGACCTCCGGAGTCTACAAGATGATCCCATGGACATTAGCCCTGCGCAAAGATGATAAAGCACACGAGACGATTTATTTTTATTCCCCCATCTTTACGACATTTTTAGCATGGCGAATGGTCATTATTCCGCTGTTAAAACGCGAAATCGTTCAGCGGAACGGTTTTTCTTTAATCGGATCTGCATTCCAATATCAAAATGAAATATTTATCGTTTCCGGTTACCCCGGTTCCGGAAAAACCAGCATTCTCATGCAGGCACTTGAACGCGACGCAATGTTTATGGGTGACAATGAACTTCTTTTCAAGACGGGCAGTCCAATTATCGCTATTTCTAACGAAATTGAATTGCGGTGGAATACGGTCAGAAATACGCGGTTTTTAAAACGATTATCACCCGTCGACCGCGTTTCGATCCTCATGAATCACCTGCTTTCAATCGCTACCGCACAACATATCAATTTCAATGTCGTGGTAAATCCCGCTTCGATTGGTATTGCGAAGGATCAGCAACAAAACCCGGCCAAAATACATTTTATTTTACTTAAACCGAATACCCCAGAAACGCCTGTTGAGCGGAGTGTCTTTGTTGAGGAATTCCTGGCGTATGAAAGTCGGTACGCTTCTTTGTTCGGCGAGTCTCTGTATTCAAAAGAGATGCAGATCCAAGCTTCTCGGCATTTCGAAATCTTTTTAAACGAGTGCAACCCGTGGATTTTTCCACTGGGAACCTCTTTTGATAAAATTCTTTCAACGACACAACAAACAAAATGACACAGGATGATCGTTCGAAAACAAATTTAGTTTTATTAACAGTCGACGCCCTCAGGCCCGATCACCTCAGCTCATACGGCTACTCGTTAAAAACTGACGAGGCGCTTGATCCGTTCCGCAATAAAATAGCCGTCTTCAAAAACGCATATACCTACTCCATGGCAACTGTTCGCTCATTTCCTGCTATCATGGCGTCCATCTGGCCGGATCTTTGCGAAACAAAAGTTCTCTGGCAATATGTCAAAAAGTTAGACATTCCATACAAAGCGCGAATGCTTGCCGAAATCTTTCAGGATCATGGCTACCACACGATCGCTCATACGTGCTGGACAAATTTTCTGACTCCAGGGCAAGGGTACGCCCGAGGATTCGATGATTATGTGGGAATTTCACGCGAAGATCATCTGCCGCCGGACAGCCTCTTCAACAGTTTCGTTAAACACACGATTTACACCATGCGTTACTGCCCGTCAAAAAAAATGGTCCATTTTTTCGAGCGCGCATTCCATTGGCTTCGGGAAACCTATAATGCTTTAAGTAAAAAAAATTTAAAGCAGCCCGTCGGTCTCGAAGGAAGGAATTGCGTCACGGTCACTAATTACATCCTCGATCGTTTAACAGCACTCGAACCCAACAAACCTTTTATGGCATGGGCTCATTACCTCGATACGCATATCCCCCTCAATCCACCCGAAGAAAATCAAGGCAACCGAGATAAACTGCATGCAATCAAGCGAATATTGAATGAAGCGATCCTGAAACAAAAACCGATTCGTCATGATTTAATGCCGGTTCTACTCGATCTCTACGACCGGAGCATTTTGCACGTATTTTCACAAATCAATCGGATTTTTAAATTTCTCGAGCGGCGTGACCAATTAAAAAATACGTGCATTGTAATCCTGGCAGACCACGGCTACGGATTTTGGGAACATGGCTACTGGGAAACACCTCCGGAACAATTTTATGATGAATCAATCAGGGTGCCCTTAATGATTTATCATCCGGAACTTTCTTCGGGTATGCCCTCCATTGAACAACCAGTTTCGCTCATAGACCTTGCACCGAGCCTATTAAATATCTGCGGCATATCCGAAGAAAACACCTTTTTCGGCGAAAGTTTCGTAAGCCTACTTCAAGAAAAATCATCCGTTGACCCCAAAAAATCAATTTGGATCGAAACCATTGATGATTCCCATTTTTATTGCAGAATTAAAAAGCAAAGCAAAATCATTTATGACCAAGATGGGGGACGGTTTTTATTAAAACTCAATCATCAGGATCGAGTTGATTCCCTGCTCGAATCTGAGCAAAAAGACTTTTTGGATGATTTAAAACTCTATGAACGATCAAAAAGGGAATTTGCTGAAAAAATTAAAACATAAATGATTGATGCCACGATTTGACTGATCATTAACTGCCCAATATTTAAGTGCGAAAAAAACAGACATGGAATGAAAATGAAAATCGGTAACGGTAAAATCCACGAATTGATCTTCTTTTGAGCAAGCCTGTAAAAAATCAAAACAATCAGAATCATTTCTAGCCATAAAGAAACGCCGTAAATCGCCATATACTGTGAGGCTTCGACAAATGTCCTCCCATAAATCGTACTGATTAAGAATTTCGGGAATAGAATTCCGGCGCATACAAATCCCACTCCCAGCCCGGAAACTAACAACAATGCCTTTTTGAAAATAGACGGTTGTTGATTTCCATTCAATGAATGCGTGTAAAACGGAACCGCGACAGCAAATGCAAAAGGAAACAGTATGTTTCGCAAATTAAACAAAGCTCCGAACAAACCGCTTTCTTCCGGACTTAATTTTGAGCGGCCGATCAGAATCGGCAGATTGTCAATCATCGTTAAAACACCGAATGCGATTAAAATTTTGGCGATATTTCCAAACTCAACTTTAATGCGATCAAAACCTTTTCGTATGATAAAAATCCGTTTGATAAAAACAAAATAGAAAATTGGCAGTACCATTCCCCAAAAATAGCCGAAAATTGCGCCGACGGTCCGTCCTCCTAAAACTAAAAACATCGTTCCGATTATCAAACAAATAAGCGCTTCGGCGATTTTTGAAACTGAAAACAAACCATGTTGATTCTGCCCTTGAATCGAACCATATATGGTCGTAAGCCACGCACGTGTAATGAGCAAAATAGCAACTATCCAAATCGGCAATAGAGAATTCATATGTAAAACGCCTATAAGTTTGGGCGAAATAATGATCAGACCAACAGCAATCATGCCCGCAAAAATAGATGCGACTTTTATGAATTGACCGGTTGCCTCTGCGCGAAATTCAGGCGGTGAAACGCCGACTCCATGAACAACCGAAAGATAGAGTGGATTACTAAAAAGAGAACAAATTCCATACAACGCAAACAAAGACTGGAATAAACCGTAATCTTCGATTCCGAGAAGCCGGGCGGTTATCACGGTATAAATAAATGCAGCTCCACCGGCAATCAACTGACCCGAGAAAATAATGCTGACGTCTGATAAGAATGGCTTTTTCAATTTTTCTTTTTAATAACCACTAATGATGAACTGCGTTCAAACCAGCTCAACTTCCGAATCTCAAGAATCTCGCAATTTTCATTCGGAAGTTCGCCGGAGATTTCATTCATTTTAACCGGATAAGTCGCACAACAGGTCGGACGAAAAAGCTGGTTTAAAATTGCAACCGGAGCTAAACTCGTAAAATGATAGTTCACGACCACCGTTTTGCGCGCCACGCGAACCATCTCGCCCAGGACTTTACGACGCACGTCTTTCGGCAAATGGCACATCAACCGATAGCTGGTAACATAATCAAAAGCGTTGTCCGAAAATGGCAAGTTTTCGGCATCAACAACCTTGAAAGTTGCATTTCCATATTTCTTTTGTGCAACTTGAATCATTTCATTTGAGATATCACCACCGGTCACTAAAAAACCGCGGTTGAGCAGGACTGGAAGCAATCTTCCCGTTCCGCAAGGAATATCCAAAATAGATCCTCCTTTTTCAAAGTAACGATCTACACTATACGCCAACGCATCCGATTCAATTTTATGAGCGATTTGCCCAACCCAACTTGTAAACCGCTCTTCGTCATAGGCTGTCGCAACATTTTTATCTGTATAACGCTCTTTCGCTTTATATTGGCTATTCTTTTCGTTTTCCATGAAATCTATCCCTGTTCATCCTTCTTCATCACATAAATTGTTTTAGCTTTGCAATAGCCCGCATCAGCTGCATATCTTCTTTCATTCCATCCATTTTTTTTGAAACTATAATATCAGGTTTAACCCCGTTTCCATCAATCGCCGTTCCGGCCGGAGTGAAATATTTCGCTGTGGTTAATTTCATGCCGGTAACGTCATCCAAAGGAATCACAGATTGAACAGAAGCTTTTCCATACGATTTCTCACCAATCACCGTCCCACGTTTATTGTCCTGCATTGCTGCAGAGAAAATCTCAGAAGCACTTGCGGACTTTTCATTAATGAGCACCAATAGCTCATAATCATCAAGTTTCTTTTCGCCGGTCGAAATATATTCTTTGCGCTGCACGTTGACCTTACTCTTTACATTCACAATGATTTTATCTTTATTGAGAAATCGCTCAGCTAAATCCACAGCGCTGGTCAGCAATCCCCCGCCATTATCTCTAAGATCAATAATCAGTGCTTGCATTCCCTTCGCTTTTAAATCATTAAACGCGTTGTCAAATTGCTCAATTGTATTTTCCTGCCAGTTACTAATGTGCACATAGCCTATATGCTTCCCGATCATTTTGATTTCTTTGACTGCGGGAATTTCGATTTTCTCACGGGTTAATGTGATATCAAATATTTTTTTGGGCTCATCCCGTTGAATTTTTAACACCACTTTCGTCCCAGCGTCCCCCCTCATCATCAGAGTTACTTTTTCAATTTCAAGTCCTTGTGTCGACGTTTGATCAACCTGTAATATTTTATCTTTCACCAACAATCCCGCTTTGGCCGCCGGACTGTTTTCCTGAATTTCATATATCGCAGGCAGGCCGTCCAGCCTTGCTAAAATCGTACCGATCCCGGCATATTCTCCCTTCATGTGAATTTTCATCATTTCAAACGTTTTAGCATCGATAAAATTTGAATATTTATCCAGAGAACTCATCATCCCCTTCACGGCTTCATATAACATTTGTCTCGCTTCAACGTCATCCACATAGCCTTCCAGAACCGCGTTTAATGCTTTTGAATAGAGTTTGAGTTCTTCCATCACATCCACTTTGCCGCGTGACGAACCTGTATCAGACGATTGTTTCTCCCCCGCCTTATCTTGTTCCCCTTGTGCAATATTGGCTTTTGCCTCTTCTTTTTTCGGAATATTGACATTCCGATCATGCGAGCCAGCAGTCATTCCGTCAGATACTAACGTCACAATCATAAACGCAAGAAAAATAATAATTACTTCAACCCTGTTTTTCATGTTTGACTCATTTCATCGTTCATCGAATCAGTTATTTGTTAATGGCCCACCCGGAATCTTGGTTAATCAGCTCTGAGGCTTTTTGATTATCAGTCGTCGAGAAAACACCGACAATTTTAAATCCATCCGAACTTGTCCCGTACACATAATTGATCCCGATACCATTACTGCCGAGCAACTTGGCAACCGGCGCAAGCGTTCCCACTTTGTTTTCAAATTCAACAATCAACGCCTCCCTCACAGAAATCTTTGGAATAAAATAACCAACGGCTTCTTTCGCCTTATCCACATCCACTTCTCGAACTATAAATTGTAGATACCCCGTCTCGCCCGCCGTATAAGCTGATAAATGGGAAATCGATACATTCTGTTGCGCAAGCGCAATGACAACCCTCCCAAGAAACCCCACTTCATCGTTTGCCTCACAATGAATTTCACGGACTAAAAAAGCACGCGCCATGTTCAATCCCCTGTTGAAAAATATTGTTCATTCCACTTCCGAATTTGGCCGTGTCGCTCAAAAACACAGGTTACTTTTAATGCCTCTGTGCGGCCATTTAACGCCGCAACGCTCTGAATTGTAAAATAATTTGAAAATATTTGAAGCCGTCCCGAATCAATCATCGACTTGAAAAATCCTTTTTCAATATCGTCTAAATAATAGGTTTGGTTGAGCACATCAACAGCGCTCTCGAGTTCAGTAAAAGCCAGATCGTCGGATGTCCCTTCTTTCTGATCAGGCCCGCGGCGAAATTCGACAACCTTTTTGACCAGCGAATCTGGAAAACCTATGGCTTTTAAAACATATTCCGATGCTGTATTCAAATTGATTGAACCATTTCCGTAAATGGTTATATACAGATTAATTTTTGAATAAATTTCAGGCGTGACTCCTTTCACAAAGAGCAATTCTTCCAGTGTATCAAAATCCGTATTCTTGGCTTTATACGGGGGGCTTAAGGATTTGTAATATTGACTTTCCGCACCGTAGTCATAAGAAAACTCATCTTGATCGCGCCAATCTATAATCGAAACGGCGATGGAATATGCCAGGTCCTCATCAATCTCTGCAGCCTCTCGAAATAGTTTTGTCATCGCAACAGGTTTATCTACTTTGTTAATATTAAGTTTTCGCTCTTCGTCAATAACGCCATAGCGGACATTTTCATTTTCCGATGTGATTGCTTTTGTTTCCTCGTTGATCTTACCGGTTTCTTTCTTCGTCACCACAGGTGACTCATATGAAACTGCGAAAAAACCTCGCCCAAGCGAAATGTCTTGAAATTCTTTCGGGTTTTGACTCCAATCTTCATTTAAAAAATCCGCCACGGGTTGCTGTAACTTTTTTCTATCGAGAATATAAATTGCTTTTTTAACACCCGCTTCAGCAATTTCCCGCAAGTTCTCCCTAATTTCAAGTTTTTGAATAAACTGTAAATACTGCCGTGTCGCGTAGCCAACCGCAAAAGCAAATACGCTCAAAAATAGAAGCACCCACATGACAAGAATAAAAATACTGCCGTTTTGATTTCTTTTATTCTTCATGATAATCTACCGTTTAAATACATTTCCCTCGGTGGATGTCCTAGCCTGACTACTTTCTGCATTTTTTTCTACACTTTTCTTAAGTTCTTTTATTTCATTCGAAAGGTCATCAATTTTGCGTCCCAAATCTTTGATCTCACCTTCAAAACGTTCAAACCATCGATTCATGTAAATGTCGAGACCTTCCGGTGTATTAACCCCTCCGACATTAATCATTTTTCGATCGGGCGAAATATTGAACAGCCTTCCATCCTTATAAACGCCACCATCCTCCGACACATCGTCCTGAGCACACACGTTCACGCTAATCATCAAAAGAGCGACGATCAAAAAACATATCCAATGCTTCATTGTGTTCCCTCCATGTTAGTAACCGTTCAGATACCCCTTGCGTCATTGCGAGGAGGCTATCAGACCGACGCGGCAATCTCAGGTATGGGATTGCTTCACTTTACAAAGCGCAAAGTGCTGTGCGTTTTGTACAGCGTGCCACCTTATTGCTCCTTGGCTCGCAATGACGGGCTGAACGGATACCCATTTTAAACTTACTGGCCATCCGCCTTCTTTAATAAATTATAATCAACTTGAAAAAGGTAGAGATATGTTTTCGTCTTATCATCCGATTGTTTAAGGAAAGGTTTGAAATAGTCCAAGCCCTCACCGTTCAAATAATAGAGTCGAAAAAGCATAGATCGAATCAATTCGCGATTTGCCATGACGCATGAATATTCCCCGTTTTGCTCAATCAAAAGAGCGGAGACATCAACATTGCCATCTAAATACTGTTTTTCAATCAGCTGATTTCCTTCCAAATAAAACAAGCTCAGCGGCTTTCCTTTCAGTTTTTTCTCGGGCTGCTCGATGAACGCCTCTTTTGTCGGGATATCTATCCGTAACCCATTATCAAAGAAGAAAAGATTCCCCTTTCGCTCTTTCAACCTTGATTCCGGCGTATACTTCCAAATTCCGCCGATAATTTCCATCACCTGCCTAACATACGGATCCGGAATGTTTGATTTTTTATTCTCTGCCGTAGTTTTGTTTCGGCCTTGGGTTTTCATTTCAAGCGCTTTTCTAAAATCCCATTTTGCCACCATCGTTAAGGCTAGATTTTGCTTCATTAAGTCATCATAAATTAAAAGATAGCCGGGTGGCAGTTGTTTGGATCCATAAATCAAATCCAATAAATTATTTTTTTGTTCTGCAGACATCTTTTCCGGGAAAACACCGAACGCTTGCTCGCGACTAAGAGGCAACAAGCTCGTCACTATATCAATGCTCATCGGTAAGTCAAATCCGACTTTTTTCAAATAATCCACAGAATCATTCCCGCTCACGTCAAGCATCCTTAGAATCCCGGCAGACACACGTTCGTCATTGGCTAAATAAGCCTTCGCAAGCCAATACGCTTCCGGAACTTGCTGGCTTGCGCCGTCAAAAAGAACTCTTCGTTTCGCCAACCCGGAAATAAAATGCCCGGGTGGCCACCAGCAATCAATGATTGCATCTTTGGGCGTTTTTTCTTTAATTTCCATCATCATGGCATACCAAGCATCGTTCATAATCGGTTTTATTCTAAGTCCCACAATATGCCCTTCGATCAACGTCATCGGCAGAAGCACAATCATGGCAATGACAGCCGGGACAATACGAATGAGCGTTTTTTTAAATCCCTCCTGGATTTTCCGGAATTGATTGATCAGCAACACCAGTTTTTCGAATACGTCATTGATCCCCTCAACCGCCATCGTCAGAAATAATGCGTACGGAATGACAAAAAGAAGCGCAAATCTTTCTGTCTGCAAAGACATTACCGTCAATGGAATCAAAAGAATCATCAAGGTTGTCCATCGCGAAAAAGAATGAAAGTTCCTGGAGCGAAGGCTCCAAATGAGATACCAAATGACACCCAATATGCTAACAGAAAACGTTATCATATTTCCGCTTAAATAAACCAGTTTAATGAGTTGAATAGACCGCGTTTCACCCACCGTCAGAAAAAGATTAGGCCAAACCTCCAATTCAGACGGATTGAATTGTCCGAGGAATGAAAAACCCTGAAAAAAATTATCTGCCAAGCGTTTAGGCGTCAAGAATATCAAACCAAACAAAAGACAGGTCACAAAAAAAGAAACCGAAAACTTAGGATATCCCTGTCCTTCTTTTTTTCTAAGTAATACACCCAAGATCCCCGAAGTTATTCCGGCGACCAAAACAAGCACAAAAATAAATGGCCACCCTTGCCAGAACATGGCAAAAAGAGCGGTTAAAAACCCTGCAATAATTCCGGAAGCATAAACAAAACGATTTCGTTTCGTCGACCAGAAATACAAGCTTAAGACGGCAAATGGGAAAATATAATTGTACGGATCGGAATCATACCAGCCATAAGCACTTCTCTGGATAAAAACAGGAGCTAACCCAAAAATAATGGATCCTAAAAACGCAGAAAACAATCCCACATCAAGCGAATAACAGAGAATAAAGAATAATGCAAGCGCTACCACGGTTAGAACGAGAGAAACATAACCCAAAGCTTCCATGAGTTCAATATGCGGCAAGAAAAATTCAAGGATTCGATAAAAATAATATCCGACATAGGAATTTAAGTAAAAATACGTCCATCTTCCATGCGGCGCGCCTCTCAAGCGATTAAAATACATCCCGTCTTTAAACTCAGCCGTAAACTTCCCCTGTTCCGCCAAAATGCTTGAAATGTAATAGTAATAATACGGATCTGCTTCAAGCAAATAATGGCGTGATTGTTGAGGGTTCTGCGACTGACGCATTTCAGACAGCATTTGGTTCACCGCTTGCTCATAGCGCGGCCGGTCCGTTTTGATAAGGTTTTCAACTTGTTTTTCGGCAAGCCGTAAACGTAAGGATTCCGGAAGGTTTTCGCTCTTTACGGATAAAATGGCCATTACCTGATTTCTCAAAGACGTCTGTACCATTTTTTCGGCCACGGCCCGAGCGGCTGCCGGAACGTATGTCGATTCTCTCAAAGCATAGGTTCTAACATAAATTGAGATGACGCATGAAATTAAAAATGCGACAAAAGCAGCAATAAAGAGTTTTAATTTATTCCGTCTCATATCTCAGAAATACTCCCTGTTTCATTCTAACACTGCTCAGTGTCCAATAGATGATTGATTTATGCAATATTACAAAATTTACTTGAGTTCGTTTAAATGCAAGGCATAATAGAGCTTATGAAAAAATTTAAAGTTCTCATTATTATCCCGGCATTCAACGAAGAACGCATCATCAAGCGCTTAATCACGGACATCATGTCTGCCTATCCTGAATATGATATCTTGGTTGTCAACGACGGTTCTCACGACAATACAGCGGAAGAAGCCAAAGCACCCGGCGTTTCCGTTGTCACGCATCCATTCAATTTAGGGATCGGCGGTGCGGTCCAAACCGGCTATAAAATTGCCCACCTCGAAGGATATAACGCAACCATCCAAATCGACGGGGATTACCAACATGATCCGGCTTATTTAAACAACGTTCTTGAACCTGTCCTATTCCGGAACTTTGATTTATGTATCGGCAGTAGATTCCTTCTTATGAAATCGGATTTCAAATCTACCCCGATACGCCGGATCGGCATCCAGTTCTTTGCAAATCTTCTCCGCTGGATAACCGGCATCCATTTAACAGATCCAACGTCGGGCTACCGAGCCACCGGTCGATCGTTGATTAAACATTTTTCGGAATATTATCCGGTCGATTTTCCAGAGCCCGAAGCAGTAAAAATGGCCAAGCGATTCAACGCGAAAATTATCGAAGTTCCCGTTAATATGAAAAAACGGCTTGGTGGCGTTTCATCCATTCGATATTTTTCAACAATTTATTACATGGTTAAGGTCACGCTTGCCATCTTGATTGATTCACTAAAAAGAAATCCTAAGGAGGAATTATGAATGTAAAGGTTTTCGTTATTCTGATCACCGTTGTTATTTTACTAACCGTGATCGAGCAAATCCGCCGGGAAAAAATGACGTTTAAATATTCCTTATCATGGCTTTTCGGGTGCACAATCGTTTTAGTCTTGGGGTTAAATAGCCATCTTCTTCACATCTTAGCTCGTTTTGCCGGGTTTCAACTGGCAAGTAACTTCATTTTTTTTCTATTTCTCGTTTTTTTTATCATGTTGACATTGTTCTTAACCATTCACATCAACGAACAAAACAATCGAACGGAAACGCTCGCTCAAGCCATGGGAATCATCGAGTACAAACTCAAAAAATTAGCCCCGAAAGAAAAAAACGAAGAAAATCACAAGAAAGAATAGTCCTGCATCAATTTAATTTTCATGGGTTCGCAGTACTATGGGCAGCTTCAATTGGAAGTCCTAAATTTAAGGTTGCCTCTCCCGTAGGCGTAAATACGCTTTTATGCCGGTCCCGGTTCGGTTCCAGGCTGAGGGGGCTGTGACGTCATTGAAGCAGGCTGCGATTTTGTCTCAACTTGTTTGATAGACGCTTCGATCGCAGCGGCATACTCGAATTTATTATGTGCACGAAGCGTTGAAATGGGCTTAATCGATAGCTCACTTTTCCCCGAAGCCACATAAGATAGCCCCAATCCATATAACGCCAAGTCCATTGTGGAATCAATTTCAATCGCCTTCGTAAACTGTTTAATTGACTCTTGCGGATGGTGTTTGCGAATCAAATAAACCCAACCAAGCCCCAAATACGCCTTCCCTTGTTTGGGATCCAATTCAATCGCCTTCTGATATTGCTCAACCGCTAAATCAGTCCCCGTCTCCTGACTTGCGTAAGCGGAGCCTAAATTTGAATAGGCATCTGCATATTTCGGATCTATCCGAAGAGCTGTTTTAAAACGAACGATCGCTTCCTCCACATCACCGGCCTGCATATATGCAAATCCTAAATGATTAAAAAAAGGAGCATTTTGTATATCAGGTTTTAGATCAAGGGCCTTCAGGAACATATCCAATGCTTCTTGATCGTTTTCTTTCCCCAAACTGTCGAGAGCGGCTTTATATAAGGCATTAAACTCTTGATCTCCTTTCCCCGTAGGTTCGGCAAGCGCACTTCCGGACAAACACGTTATGCAAATTATGCAAACACATAACACATAAATGCTATTTTTGTTGAACATTTTCAGCCTTCTTTTCTATTTTTTCAGACGTTTGATTCGTTTTAATAGTCGCGGAATTCTGAGCGTTTTCAGCTGATTCTTTCTGAAGTTCTTTTACCCCTTCGGCGCTCACTACGATCCGGGAAACGCCAAGAAAAGCCTTGATGACTGTTCCCTGTTTGGTCTTCGGATTTAAACGGTAATTAGTAATTTGAAACAAATATTCCGAATCTTCCAAGTCATTCATAAATGCCAATATATCGCTTAACACTCCTTCACAATCGACTGAAATTTCGTATTTTTTGCATAAAGGGTTTTCCGCAATATTGCCTGATTCGATCTTATTGATAGTGACTTGATGCATGTTGGCAAGATTTTCAACCTCATGAAGATGGCCCGCAATAATTTCTTCTTTTGACAGATTCCCTTCACTCAAGTAGTTGGCAACCTTATCATTGTCTCGCATAATACTGTTTTTCATTGAAAGCATTCGCAAATTTTGTTTGATCGTTTGCGACTTGGCTTTAATTTCAGCACTCATCGTATTCAACTGTGAAAAGATTGGGCCTAAAACCAAAAAATATATAATGGCAAACGACACAACCGCAGACGCTACGAGAAAAAGTATTTTTGTCAATTTTGGTGACTTCTGATAATACGCAATCGCTTGATCAAACAAAAGAAGACTCCTTTCTGCTCAAATATTTTCCCTTATGACGGTTTCAATTTCAAAATCGGCCACATCCTTGCCCGCTTCGCGGCGGGATTTTGTCTGATTGGTCTTAACACTTTCGAAATAGCCGGATTGTTCCAATTCTGTCACAAAATTAAACACACGAGACATGGAGTCAGCCGTCCCGACTATCACGATTTTCCGGTCATTGCCATACCGGAATTCCGAAAGATAAATCTCCTGTCCAATCATTCCCGTCACCCGTTGAAACGCACCCAATCCCTTTCCCCGCGACTCTAAAATACTTCGAAGGAATTTTGTCCGGTCAGCCATTTGCCTGATACTATTAGACTCTTCAACCGTTTTTTTATACAACTGAGTCAAATTTTCCAAATAATTGCTCTTGATGACCATCTTCCCCGCAAGAAAACCGCAAATCAGAAACATGTTCACAAAAAGCAGAATCGCAATCATGATCACATCATGGCCGCTTTCCTGAAATTTCCGTTTGAGTTTAATCTCCTTCGGAATCAAATCTATCTGCAACCTTGGATAGGAAAACAAACAAGATAAAATCTCAAAAAAAGACATTTTGCCATCACCCCGAGCTCCTTCCGTTGTTCCGTCACGGAAACTAAAATACGTCTGATAAGGAACCATTTTAATCGGAATCTTGCTTGCAAAAACATAAGGAACTGATTCGCGAATTTCTTTTTCAATGTAATCAAGCTCCTCAACCAATCCTGTCACAACCAAGACCGCAATGGGCCTACCAACACCTTGATTTTGATACGTCAACATTGATTTATTCAATTGCTTCAGAAATTCCCCAAGCGCCCACTCTTTATTTTCCTTAAGATGATCCAAACCAATCGGAATATTCCGAATAAAAACGAGCTGCTGTCGATCAATAATTGTCAAATCCGAACAGTCATTGGAAAAATGAATCCCCCCGACCGGCGTGTCTGCCAACTTCGTATCTGCAATATGATGATAGGCAATCCCCATACCTTCCGACGACACCGCCACTTTGTCGAGGTCTAATTGTGCTTTTTCAAAAATTTTTAAATAGCGTTCGACCATTTTGCGATGCATGATAATCAAGAAAACATTTGTGTAATATTGTTCGGGAGTGTCCATACAAAGGTAATCAATGACGATTTCAGTTCGTGAATAAGGGGTGAATCGGCCGGCTTGTAAATCGACAATTTTATCGATTTCGTTGCGATCGCGGGAGGGCATGTCAACATTTTTCGTGATCAACAATTTCGACGGAATCACGCAAATGGCTTTTTTGGTTCTGACTCTAAATTTCTTGAGCGTTTTTACAATAAACTGGCTGATTTCATCGTCTGCATTTTCCGCAAATTTGTTGTGAACCACATTTTCAGCAACAATCCGGCCGCCCTGAACTTTCGCGTGAACGATTTTCACAATATTTCCGCTCAAATCAATGCCCACCAAATCCATCAAGGATTTGCTTTTTTGCGGGATGGTCCCAAATTTTTGTTGAGTTGAGATAGTTGTCTCGAGAGTTTCCACGCTTTTAACCCTTTGCCTGGCAATAGTTTGCCGGAACCGCGATTGTTTTCGTCACTGTCCTTACCCCGTATTGTGTGCTGTAACCCATATCAATTTTAACTGCCCTTGGCAAACACTCTTCTTGCCACAAACTTTTCCATATGGCCGAGTTTTCTTCAGCATTATAATAATAATACCGAATTCGACAATCCTTTAAATTAATCTTTTCTACTTCAATGCCCGCCTTTTCGCCGGTCTGATATAGCAAGTCCCGGTAATCTGTTTGAACCTTTCGAAAAATGCCTTTGCCCGCATCAAATTCGTAGCGAACTTGATAAGGCATCGGAATCCCGCCTTCATTTTCTGGGCTCTTCAATGATGTTCCTAAAACAAGAAAACGAACTGCTTTTTCTTCTCCCGCAAACCGGCCAATAGAATTATTGGATGCATTGCGTAAATCCGACGCAAATTTTTCAAGCATCAACTCGACATTGATTTCCGGCTTCTCAACGGTTGTCCTCTTCCAGATTTTAAGCCCTTGTGACAATGCCGAATAGATAACAACTCCAAGAAAAGAAATAATTGAAACGGCAATTAACAACTCAATTAAGGAAAAACCCTTTGGGGAGCGTCTCGCTCCTTCTGAATTACGCTGTCGTTTCAACCGGCGTTCCGCCAACATAAAAATCCCTTGTTGCCTGCTTTTTTCTTCCTAAGCCTTCCCACGTCATTGTCACTTTAGCATGCTGTAATATCGGATTAGAATCTATACTTTTAATATCGGCATAATATTGAAAAGCTTTTTTACTTCCTATCAGAACTCCCTTTTGATTTGTCATCGGCCTGCCAGTTTGGAAAACAATTTGCTCCCATTCACAAATTTGATTGGAAATCAACCGATTCATCTCCAAGCGAGCATCTCCATATTCCACGGCATCTAACGCCGAAAGCAACGGACGGTAAATTGTGACTAAACCAACAGATAAGACGAGGGTAGCCAACATCACCTCAACAAGTGAAAAACCGGATTGATGAGTTAGCCTCATAGCTGATTACCAGTTCTTAATATCATCATCCGTTTTTTCGGCAGCAGCATTCTTTCCCAAAGAATACAAATCATAATCATGAGGACGATGCTCACCCGGGGATTTATATTGATAGGGTCGCCCCCACGGATCGATAGGCTCATTCTCCAAATACGGGCCATTCCAGTTCTGAGGAATCGGCTCCGTTATGGGTTTCACCATCAATCCTTTGAGCCCTTGCTCGGTGGAAGGGAAAAAACCATTATCCAATTCATATAACTTCAAAACCGTTGGGATATTGACGGTGACATCCGCTTTAGCCGCTGCTATTCTGGCCTGATCTGAGCGCCCACTCAATCGGGGAATGAGCATTGCTGATAATGTTCCGATAATAATAACAACCAATAAAATTTCGATAAGCGTAAATCCTTTTAGTTTTCGTCGATACGTATTGATTTTGTGAATCATCTCTAACCCCTTTATTTTAAACAGGTTACATACTCACTGCGCTAAAGTATTAATGCTAAACACCGGCAATAAAACAGCCATAACAATTACACCAATCATAAGTCCTATCACTAAAATGAGAGCCGGCTCAATCAACGTCATCATCACCCGAATCGATTCATTAATATCCCGTTCATACCATTCGGCAACATTCGTAAAAGCATCTTCGAGGTTCCCAGATTCCTCCCCCACCTGCACCATGTTAAAAACAAAACTGGGAAAAAGATTGCTTTGTCGGAGTCCCTCACCTAAACCGCCGCCATCCTCAACAATCTGTTTACATTTTCCTAATCCGGCACGAAGCACCTCGTTATCAATCACAAGCAATGCCACACTGATCGCCGTTAGCAAAGGCAACCCGCTTCGAATCAACATTTCTAAAGTCCGGCTTAATTTTTCAATTTCAGTTTTTAAAATAATTTTGCCAATCAGGGGGATTTTCAACACTAATTCGTCAAAAAATAATTTACCTTTCGCCGTTTTCCGGAATTTTCCGCAGAGAAAAAACAAACATATAAATATCAGCGTAATGACCGGAAACCAAGTTTGTCCCCATTTACTAAATTGAATCAACAAACGCGTTAACAAAGGTAAGTTTTGCCCTAAATCAGCAAAAAAACGTGAAAATTGCGGAATCACATAGGCAATCATAAAAACAACGGTTCCCACTCCAACCGCCAGCATAAACGCCGGATAGGCCAATGCTGCTCTGACTTTCGATTTTATTTTTTCCTGTTCATCGCGATAGGCAGCGATCCGCGTTAACGCTTCTTCCAGTTTGCCGACACTTTCACCGGCTTTAATCATTGAAATATCAAACATCGAGAAAACGCCCGGATGATCAGCAAGCGCAGAGGACAACTCTTTCCCTTGTTGGACTTCGTTTTGAATTTGATTTAAAATCTTTTGAAATGCCGGGTTGCCGGTTTGATCCGAAGCAATTCCGATAGCTTTTAATATTGGAATTCCGGACTTCACCAATCTTGCAAGTTGTTCATAAAACATAATTAAATCGCGGGATTTAACTGCCTTTTTTGAAATGGTTAACCGAGGAGGCTCTTTGATCGCCTGCGTCATTCGATCGTTCGCCCCTCCAGATGTCAAAGACTCATCAACAGTCACAGGGACCAACCCCATGTTGCTAATCAAATCTATCGCTTGATCTACCGATTCGGCTTGGACCGCTCCCGTGCGAAGTTCTATCGGTCCTTTTTTGGCAGTATAACTAAATGTTTTCATTTCTGGTTTCGTTCTTACAGAAATTTTCTATCCGTAACCGCTCTGAACTACTAATGGCTAAAAATGTAATCGCAATCCTAAAGACAAAATGTTCTCCATCACCCTCCCCTTCGATGAGTTGAGTGACTCTCAAAACTTTTCCAAGGCACTGAACGGGCTTCTCGCCATCCTTTAAATCCAGTTTTAAATCCAGGACATCACCTTCTTTGAGTCCATGGTTGGTAATAAACGCCATTCCTCCAGCACTGATATTTTCAGTTTGAGCGGTCAATTCCTGCTTAATAAACTCCGTTTCCTTCCCCGCTTCCGCACCGATAGTTCGATACGTAATATGAAATTTAATCTGGACACGTTCAAATTTTCGATTATCACTCGACGCAGCTTGCGTTTCGGGATCGGGAATGACCGTCTCAACGCCTTGTTCTTCTGGCAATACCAATTTCTCAGACAATTCCAGCACTTCATCATCATTAGGTGCTACTTTTAAGATTTCCGCGGGCGTGGTGATACCATCCAAAGCTTTCTTCCAACCGTCTTGACGAAGCGTTTTCATCCCCAACTGTCTTGCTCGCCTCTTAATTTCTTCGGCTGATGATCCCATGAATATCAGTTTCCGAATGACCTCGTTCATAAGCAACACTTCATAAATAGCAACCCGGCCGGAATAACCCGTCCGATTGCATTCTTCGCATCCCTTTCCCCTATAAACCTTTACATCAGCAACCGGCCCCAATTTCAACTCTTTTCGAATCATATGTTTGATGTCAGGCGTCACTTCTTTATCGACTTCTTTGCAATTTGAACATATCACGCGAACAAGCCGCTGCGCAATAAAAGCGATCACGCTGGAAGCAACCAAATACGGTTCGACACCGATATCAAGAAGTCGTGTGACTCCGGTTGCCGCATCATTTGTGTGAAGCGTGGATAAAATCAAATGCCCTGTTAATGCCGAACGAATTGCAATATCTGCCGTTTCAAGATCCCGGACTTCTCCGACCATCATCACATCAGGATCATGACGAAGCACACTTCTCAGCCCTCTTGAAAAAGTAAGGCCGACTTCAGATTGAACTTGAATTTGTGTAATTCCTTCAATTTCATACTCTACAGGGTCTTCAATCGTAATGATTTTTTTCTTAATCGTGTTGAGTGTATTCATGGCAGCATATAAAGTCGTGCTTTTCCCGCTTCCGGTTGGTCCGGTCACAAAGATAATGCCATTCGGCCTATAAATAAGATCCTCGAAAATTTTAACCTGCTCTTTCCCAAAGCCAAGTTCATTTAAATTGAAAACTGTTTTATGGGGTAGAATTCTGATCGCCATGCTTTCACCGTGAGGAGTCGGCATCGTTGATATGCGCAAATCTAAAGACTGATCCCGTGTTTTAACACGCGCTTTTCCGTCCTGCGGCAAGCGTCTTTCAACAATATTGAGATTGGCCATAATTTTGATACGGGATAAAATTGGAAGATAGAATTTTTTCATTTCCGGGGGCACTTTGGCCTCCTGTAGCTCCCCGTCAATGCGGTAGCGAATTCTGACATCTCCCCGAAGAGGTTCAATATGAATATCACTCGCCCGCTTCTGAAACGCATCCAGGATAATTTGATTCACGAGCTGTCCGACCGAAGCAGTTTCTGCGAGCTTTTCAATATCTTCAACTCCTTCATCGGCCCTGTCCATCTTTCCCGCGGATCTTGGCTGCGTATCTTCCGAAAGAATCTTTTCAACCGTAGTCGCGCCAAGACCATAATACTTTTTCAGCATTTCTTCGATATCAAACGACGCGGCAAATACGAAGTCAATATCGAGTCCCAGTCCGAGACGAATTTCATCGAGTGCATTCACATCCAAGAGACGTGATAATGCAATCGTTAACTTTCTCTCTGTTAATTGAATAGGGAAAAACTTGTAATACCATGCAAATTTCACAGGAATCTTATCAATAACGGCCTGTTCCACCGTCAAAACTTTCAGACTGAGATAAGGGATCCCCAAATTCTTCGAATAAATCTTAAGAAGTTCGGGTTCTTTCAATACCCCTTTTTGGACAATTAACTCTGTAAATGAAAATTTGGAATTTTCCGCTTCATTATAAACTTCTTCCAATTTTTCCCGCGCAATATTTCCGGAACTGACCAAAATATTAAAACACGCCTTTTCCATTCTGTTATTCATGAACAAACTCCTTTAAGATGGCGCTCTGCCAATTAAATAAAAGTCTTGTGAACCCAATTTGTCGTAAGCGCCATTCACGATCTTTTCAACATCTTCCAGCGTTTCTTCAATGTGTAAATAAGCTCCCGGTTTACCGGTGTATGGTTCGGCTACGGCGAAGGGCTGTGTCATAAAATTCAGGATTTTTTCGCCGCGCTTAAAATCAATCTGGTCCTGCTTTGGCAACTCGTCAATACCGACCACCTGAACGATGCGCTTGAGCGAATTGTATTTAGCAATTAGGGTTAACACCGTGCCCCCCAACCGATAATGGCGATGCCCAACAATGAGCGGATCGAGAAAACTTGACGCACTCCGTAATGCATCAATCGCAGGATAAAATCCTTTCTGTGCAAGATCACGAGAAAGCGCCATGACATTATCTAAGTTGCTAAAAATAGCAACGACTGCGGGGTCCGTCATGTCGTCAGCCGGCACGTAAACAGCTTGGAATGATGTAATCGAACCACGGCCCGGAATGGACCGAATTCGCTCTTCCGCATAATTGACTTCAGATGCAAGCGTCGGCTGATAACCCGATTCTCCGGGAACACGCCCGAGCAATGTCGATATTTCCTGGCCTCCTTGAATAAATCGATAAAAATTATCCATAAACAGTAAAACGTCTTTATTACTTTCCGCCAAAGTTTCCGCCAACGTAATACCCGTATTGACACATTCATATCGACATCCCGGCGTTTCATTCATCTGCCCAAATACAAGTTTCACCTTATCAAGAAGATTGCTCTCCTTCAATTCTTGAAAGAGGTCATATCCTTCGCGAACCCGTTCGCCAATTCCGGCAAAAACACAGGAACCGCTATGCTTCTTAACAATATTATTAATCAATTCAAGAATGACAACGCTTTTCCCGCAGCCGGCACCTCCGAGAATCCCCGTTTTACTGCCCTTGACTAAGGGATAAAGAAGATCAATATATTTCATACCCGTCTCAAGAATCTCCAACACTTCACCAAATTTATCTTTTGTATTAAAGGGGTCTAAGACCGGCGGGACTCGAATCACTCGGAACTCTTTCGAATCTAAAGGCCCCATCTGATCCACCGGCTCACCAAATACGTTGATAATTCTTCCATACAGTTCGTCTCCAACCGGAACTTTGATGGGCGACCCTGTACAAACCACTTTGGCACTTAATTGCAAATTCAATGTTTCAGTCAGCGAAATGCAACGGACATCTTTTCCGCCCAAATGTTCCGCAACTTGGAGAACCACTTTTTGCTTATCGATGGTCTGCGTCATGATCACGTCATACACCGCGGGAAGACGCTCGGCATTGTTGAAACGAACGTCGACAACTGGACCGCGAACCGAATGGACTCTTCCTTCAAGTCCTTCTGTCCCGCTTACAAATATTTCCGCCATGAATCAGACCTTTCCCTGTAATGAAATGTTAATTTTTCTTTATTTTGCTTGCAACAACAACCTCACGTATCGCTTTATTCAGATTTGCCCGCAACGCCTTTTTAAATTGAATGTTTAATCCTTTCCGCTCCGCAGATAACCCGTCGATACTGGAATCAAGCTGCTGCGCTTGAGCCGCAAATTCGGCAAGTTTGGTTTCCGAAAGGATCTCTACAATTCTTGTCGTTACCCAAACATCGGCAATCACCCGCATCAACGCATCCACGCCGGATTCAAGAATAAAATCTCTTCCTTGCCCAAGATTCGACCGTTTTCCTTCAGCAGCTCCCTTTTTAATCATATCTTCGGCGGGAAGAAGAGTCACAACCTTAGGTTTAAGCATGCTGAAATTTTGCGCAAAAACACTCACACAAATTACCCGCCCCGCTTTTCCGCTTATCACTTTCTCCATCAAATAATCCCGGATTTTAAGCGCGGACTGATACCGTCCAAACTCTTCAACATTTTTATACGTTTGATCCACTTCCATCCCGAGCTGCTTGCATTTATCTTCTCCACGCCATCCGACACAAACCACTTTCGAATTCGGACGTTTCTTGTACTCTTCCAAAGCTGTATTACAAACCTTGGAATTTAAAATTGACATAAAACTTGGCTCAGCAGTCACTGTAAGAATAATAGTTACCGGATTCGTATTTCTAATCAGCGGACTACTCGTATTCAAAGAACCCAACATATTAAAAAACACATCGAATTCCTTAAAAAAATTCGATAAATCTTCCTGCTGTCCAATCATCTGATAATAACGGTTTGTCGCGACATCCTTCAATACGCTAAAAATCTCAACAAGATCCCTTACTTCTTCTACTTCTGCCTTAAGAGATGAAACCTTACCCATGTTTTGTCATTACCGGTTTGCAATTTCCTGATCGCGCCGCATTTCCAAATTTTTCTCACGAATAGCGTTACTGACGGACACATCCAACACAAGCGTCCCAAGTTGGAGCAAAATCCCCGCCACAAGCTCTTTATCAACGACTTCAGTAAACGTGATTTCTCTTTTTAATTTCGCTTGGATCATCGTATTTAATTTCACCTTCACCTCTTCTTCCAAAGGCAGGGCTGTCTTAATCGTTAAATCTGAAATATCTTCGCTCACGCTCGTCAGATCCAAATCTTTACTTCGAGTCAGGAAATCCGCAACAAAATCCTGATGGATTTTCTTCAATGTTTCTTCACTAAAAATAGACCGGATAAGCGCCGCACTGAATTCTATCACTTTGACATTAAAATTCTTTTCTATGTCTTTCAAATGTTTTGCGCTCGATTTCACCGCCTTGTCAATCAGGGCATCGGCTTCCACCTTCGCCTCTTTCATCATTTCATCTTTCTTTTTTCTGGATTCATCCACCGCTTGTGCCTGAAGCTTGTCTTTGATCGCAATCGCCTCGTCTTTCTTGTTTTGATATTCCTTTTCGGCTAGGTCGATTTTCTGTGCCAACTCCTGCTGTTTCTTCTGCATATCTTCATGGACGCTGCCCAACCGATTAATGGCACTATCGGTGTCGGCATAAAATATTTTTCTTAGAAAATAAATAACAATCCCGACAAAAATGCTTTGAAAAATTAGAAACTGAACAATGTGAATGAACTTCATAACGCCTCCCGATCACTTTTTATGGATGAAACAACTGGTAAATGATTAAAAGTGCGATAATGGATGTCGCTTCAGCAAAAATAAGCATCATCACGACTCCCATAAAAATCTTGGGCGCTGCAGACGGGTTCCGCCCCAAAGCTTTAATGGTCGCAAAACCGATCACAGCAATAACAATCGCCGGCCCCATGACAGCGATGAACATGATGCCTACTAACGCAATTGCATTTTGCATGGCCCATCCTTTAAATCGGTTTAATTTTCAATAAAAGATTCCGCGACTAATTCTTCAATAATAATCGTACAGATATTATCTAAAAAAACAACAACCCCCTGTCGTAATGGAATTTTGTCATATCCGGCAATGACAATTTCCCCTTCAGGCAGAGCAGCCATCAATGGGTAATGAAAAGGAAGCAATTCAAATTCCCCTTCATCCCCCGAAAGAAACACAGACGCCACTTGTTCACTAAACAACACACGAACAGAACTCAACACGCGCAGATTAAATGTGTTCAATTCGCAGCCCCCACAGGCGAAGCTTTTTGAACAGAACCCTGTTTAATATCATCGATCAAAATCTGAGCAACTTTTGTAATTCTTTGCTTCAGGTCATCTTTTAAGTCTTTCTTACTGCGCAACTCCGCGACCAAACCATGATCATGTTGTTCGGCATATTCCAAAATATTTTCTACAAACAAGCCTCCCTGCTCCGGGGTCAATCCTTTCAATAACTTCTCGTTTCTTACGAAAAAAACCATAATTTGCCGGACATAGTCAACCGGAACATTGGGCCCTTGAACAATTAACGAGGTCAATAGTTTTCCCGAATCCAGTTTTTCCTGTGTTTCCACGGAAATACCGCCTGTAGACAATTTACTGATACGCAATAGTTCTTTATATTGAATATATTCCAAACGCATGGATTTACTTACATCCTTCATGGCTTTCCACTGAACTTTCGTTCCGATACGTGACACCGATAAACCAATATCCAGAGCGGGACGGAATCCTTCGTTAAACGAGGTCGTATTCAACACAATTTGACCGTCGGTCATAGACACCAAATTTGTCGGAACATATGCCGTTAAATCTCCTTCAAGCAATTCCACGATCGCGATAAACGTCATGGAACCATTTCCTAATTTATCGTTCAGCTGTGCAGCGCGTTCAATCATCCTGGAATGCAAATAAAATACGTCTCCGGGATAAGAATCTCGTCCCGGCGGAACACCCATCAGCAGTGAAAGTTCACGATACGACCACGCATGCTTGGTAAAATCGTCAAATAAAACAAATACGCGCTTGCCTCGTTTCATAAAATACTCGCCGAGAGAACAAGCGGCGTAAGGCGCTAAATATTGCTGACCCGGAGATGTGTTGGCGCCGGCAGAACAAACAATCGTATAATCCAAACAGCCGTTTTGGCTCAGTAAATTAATCACACGCGACAAAGTCGCCCGCGGTTTCCCAATCGCACAATAAATACAAATCACATTTCTTCCCTTTTGATTAAGGATAATATCCGTACCGATGGTCGTTTTCCCCATCATTTTATCACCCATGATGAGTGACCTCTGGCCGTGCCCAAGAGGCAGCATCGTATCAACCATCTTGACACCGGTTTCAATCGTCACGACAACGGGATTTCGATCCATGATTCCGGGCCCTTTCGCAAAATAAGGCAGCATTTCATCGGGTTCAATATCGCCCTGCCCATCCAAAGCCTCTCCGAGTGGATTCACCACACGCCCCATAAACTTTTCACCCGTCGGCATGTTGAACGGCTCAAGGGTTGCTTCCACTTTCGTCCCGGCGGAAAGCGGCTCGTTTTGTTTGACGACAAGCACCATGGCACTATCCGGATTAAATCCCATAATAATCCCCTCGGTGCCATAGCCAAAACGGACTAGTTGTCCGAGAAAACAATTCTTTAAATTTAATACGTTTACAACGCAACCGCAAACGGATTTAACTACGCCAAATTCTTTATATCGTAAATCACTCGTCATAATTGGATCAATCAGGTTTTAGATTGCGTCGCCTGTTGCGAAGACGCAATCTTTCTTTCTTTTTCTTTACTTTGTTTTAATTTTGCAAGCCATGTAAAATAAAAAATCAGTCCTACGATAAAAACTATCGCAATAATCCCGAGAATGATAAACCATGTCGTCTTCTTCTCCGGGTCGATTCCCATGCTCAGAATTTTCTCCAGCGCTTTCTGAAATTCCCGAATCGCCTTAATTTGGTCTTCTTTCTTTTTGACTGTGATAGGCAATTCGAGCAATAACTCTTGAAGTTCTTTAATTTTTTTCTTGGCCAGATCCAGCCGGCCGGAATTTAGAATAAATGTGCGCTTACGATCGCTAATAGACGCATCTGCTCCGATTTCCTCCTGCAGTTCATTAATCTTGTCGAGATTCTGCTTAATCACATCTCCCAATTGAGTCGCATACCCCGCATACTGACTTCCTTCAAACTGCTTCACCAACTTTTGTGTTTGTTCCCCCAAATAATCCAGCTCTGGTTTTGGGATATACCAAATATCTCTTAAAATAATTGTGTATGTTTTGGCTTCTTTCGCATTAAAATTATCCTGCTTTTCGACAATAAAGCGGCCCTTGGATTGGTCAAAGAGCATCATAAAATCACCCTTATCCAGAACAGCATCACTCGTGATATCTTCGGGCAAAGCTGACCGTACCGTCATCGCCTTTGGTTCGTTCGACGGGTTCGACGCCGAAACTTTAAATTCAACCGTTCGTGCGCCTTCTTGCTGCTCATCTCCCACCCGCCGCATGGACTCCAAAGAAATCACTCTTGTCCTGATGGCTTCGAGCTGCTTTACATGCGCCCGGTAAAGATCAATCTTCTGTTTAATCCCGACCGCCTTTTCTTCATCTGCTTGAACACTATCGAGTTCTTGTTGGACTTTATCCGCTAATAATTTACTGGTCGTCTCATATTTGGTTCCGGCAAGCGACTGCACATTTTTAGCTAATTGATCCCGAACTTCCTGAATTTCATCGCCGGAAATCGACCAGACATTTCTGACTTTAACGGTGATCGTTTTTTTCTCACGCGGCTGTAATTCTATTTCCCCTGAAACTGCATAGTTGTCTTGATCGGGATTATAAATAATTTGAAGCCCTTGGGCATCTATCACATCCTCTTGTTTTACTTCCGGCGGCAATGCCTGCATAATTTTAGCGGTGGTTTTAGCTTTAGGAGAGGGATTGATAGCGACAATTTTAATCTCAATCGCCTCTTCCGCACAAAGCGGCTGCAAAGGGAAAAAATAGTAAAGGAATGAACTACTCAGTATAAAAAATAGCAGAAAAAATCTATTATTTGCGCTAAATATTCTCATTTTAGCCGTTATAGGTTCCTATCCCGACACCTTCTCATCAATTTCGCAAATCGACGAGAAATCCGGGCTAAATGGTTAATAAATGATAATTATTTACTCAGGTTGACCGGTTTTTTGTCATTCCCGCAAGTTTTAAGCGGGAATCTAAGGCTGTAGATTCCCGACAAAAGCTTTCGGGAATGACGCAGCATAAAGTGTTGTAAACTGCTCAATCAAAAAAAACGGTCAGGTTGAGTTATTTAGCATTTTGAAGTTATGAATAAATCTCCCTCGCCCCTGCCCTCTCCCCCGGGAGATGGGTAGGGTGAGGGGCAATGGTCAACTTCAAAACGCTAAACAAACACAATAAATGAACGTTTTACTTTTTTATTATTAACGGCTAATAATTCCTAAAATTGACTATTTAGGCCGAAATACCTTATCTTTCCTTACCGGGTGTTTCAAGTCCTTATGTCACGGGAGGTGTCGTTCCGCCTGCAGGTTCAGCTGCGGTTGGTTCTTCACCGCCAATTGTCGACTGAATAATGGCTTGAACCTGTTCCTCGCCTTCCTCCGAAAGCGCCACATACGACTGAGCTTCTGTTGCCTTATGAATCGCCGAAACAAATGTCTTAATTTCATCCAATTTCGATTGTACCGCCGTCTGATTTTTGCTTTGCTCTTCGGTCAGAGAATCAATATGAGATCCGATAAATCCGAGATCCGAAGCACTTTGGTTGACCTTATCGATTAACGTGTTGATCAGCTGCTGGGATACGACATGTTGCTGCAAGTTTTCTGTTGCCATCGTGCTGGTTAACCCATTCAATTGTTCAACAAGACCCTTCAAGTTTTCAATCTTGCTTTGTATCGATTGACTGTCTGACCCCGTAAGTGTATTACTCAATCCTTTGGTTTGTTCTAAAATGCTATTGGTTGTCCCGTCAACATTGTCCAGAGCGGAAGTTAGCTTGGCTAATTTTCCAAATACGCTCAAGGTTGAAGTTGCATCCGAAGTTGTTCCAACCAATGCTCTACTTGCTGCCACTTTGCCAAACAGCGTTTCCGCAGTTGATGCATCTGTGGTGGAACCAATGGTTGTCGAAAGGGTAGCCAACTGTGTCAACGTACCTTCATCCAATTCATCTAATGCTTCCTCAACCCCTAAAACCTTTCCATAGAGTGAAGCAGTTGCGGAAGTATCGGTCGTCGCGCCCAATGTTGAACTCACGCTGTCGATCACTGCCCTCGAAGCCGCGATCTTGCCGAAAACTGTATCTGTCGTCGCTAGGTCAGATGGATCTCCTAACATCTCGACAAGCGTATCGATATTGTCAGCATTGATCCCGTTTACACCATCCAAAATTAACATCGATTTCCCAAATAGTGTATCAGCAGCACTTGTATCTCCGGTTGTGCCTATGGTTGTGTTCATCGTTGTCACCGTATTGAGCGTATCCGTTAAATCGGTTATCAGCCCGTCAACGCGATCACTGATAGTCGCCATATCTAACCAATTAATATTCGAACCGGCTAATCCGGCAATACTGGACCAATTAATATGCGATACCGACCGGCCTTGAACATCGGTCCAATTAATCCCGGTCCCTGTCATATAACCAAGATCATCCCAGTTAATATTAGTTTCCGTCACTACCTTCAAATCCACCCAATTTACGCCGGCTTTCGTTAACGCACCCATATCGCTCCAATTAATTCCCGCCTGCGTCATCGACTGCAAATCATCCCAATTCACATTCGTTTCGGCAAGTACTTTGAGATCCAGCCAATTCACCCCGGCTTCAGTCATCGTACCAAGATCTGACCAATTAATGCCGGCTTCAGTCAACGATTGAAGGTCATTCCAATTCACCCCAGCTTGTGAGAGAACTTTGATATCGCTCCAATTGATGCCGGCTTCGGAAAATGCGCCGATATCATTCCAATTAATACCAGCTTCCGTCAAGCTTCTCAAATCTAACCAATTCACATTAATTTCAGACATGGTCCGGATTTCTTCCCAATTGACATTTGCCTCCGCCATCACACCCATATCACTCCAATTGATCCCCGTATCGCTCATCAATTTAAAGTCACTCCAATTGATGCCGACATCACTGAGCGTCTGAAGGTCTTCCCAGTTTAGATTTATATTCGACATCACTTGAAAATCACCCCAATTAATACTCGCTTCACTCATCAATTTCAAATCATTCCAGTTCACTCCTGCGCGGCTCAGCTCGTCAATTCCGTCCCAATTCACTCCCGCCGTACTCATTACTTCCAGAGAATCCCAATTCACATCCGCTCCAGACAGTGATGCTAAACTATCCCAGTTCACTCCAGCGGTTGTTAATTGCGCTAAATTGGTCCAATCAATTTGCGCCTCCGTAAGGTTCTTCATCCCGACCCAATTAATATTTTGCTCGCTCAATTCCGACAGTTCCAGCCAGTTAACTTTAGCATCACTCATGACTTGAAAATCAGACCAATTCACATTGGCATCGCTCATCTCACCAAGACCTTCCCAATTGACATTCCCGTCGGTCATATTTTGCAAATCTTCCCAATTAATATTAGACTCGCTGAGGGCGCTCAAATCACCCCAATTCACACCAGATTCAGCCATAATTTTCAAGTCTGACCAATTGATATTCGAAGCTGTGAGAGAGGAAAAATCACTCCAATTAATTCCCTCGTCGCTCATGCTTCGGAGGTCCTCCCAATTCACATTTGCTTTGGCTAATGCCTCCAATCCTATCCAATTCACATTGGCTTCGCTTAACCCTCTAAAGTCCAACCAATTGATACCATTATCAGTTAAAGTCTGCAAATCATCCCAATTAATATTCGCATCGCCTAAAACTTTGAAATCATTCCAATTCACTCCCACATCGCTCAAGGTTTTCAAATCAGCCCAGTTCACTCCCGCATCGGTTAAGCTCTGCATATCATTCCAATTCACTCCCATATCACTCATCATTTGTAAATCATTCCAATTCACTCCCGTATCACTCATCACTTGTAAATCATTCCAATTGACATTCGCTTCGCTGAGCGCCTTAAAATCACCCCAATTCACGCCTGCCTTGGACATGATCTGTAAATCATCCCAATTGATATTGGAATCCGCCAATGCCGACAATCCATCCCAATTAACCCCGGCACGGCTTAACAGATTAATGTCATCCCAATTGATTCCAGAAGAACTCATCACTTCGAAGTTGGTCCAATTCACATTAGATTCACTCATCAATTTGAGATCATTCCAATTGACGCCCGCATCGGTTAGTAGTTGCATATCAGCCCAGTTCACATTTCCATCACTCAGCGCTTTCATCCCATCCCAATTGACGTTTGCCGCCGATAAAATACGCATATCTTCCCAATTGACTCCGGCAAGGGTAAGTGCTTGGAAATCGTTCCAATTGATTCCGGCATCACCCAAAACCTGCAAATCACTCCAATTCACATTGCTGTCCGCCAAAACTTTCATATCAGACCAATTCACTCCCGCATCACTCATTACTTCCAAATCATTCCAATTCACGCCCGCATCCGAAAGTGCTTTCATATCATCCCAATTGACACCGGTATCGCTCAGCACTTCCAAGTCCGACCAATTAATGTTTGCATCCGCAAGCGTTTGAATATCACTCCAATTAACATTCGCGCGGCTCAAAATATTCATATCGGACCAATTCACTCCAGCATCGCTCAAAACTTGCAAATCATCCCAATTCACATTTGTTTTGCTTAACACTTCGAAATCATTCCAATTAATTCCCGCATCGCTCATCGCCTGGAGATCAGACCAGTTAATATTATTATCGCTCAACACTTTCATTTCCTGCCAGTTAACATTGGCATCACTCATCAATTCAAGATCGCTCCAATTCACGTTAGCCGTGCTCAACGCACCGAGGTCGGACCAATTCACCCCGGCATCGCTCATCGTCTGGAGATCCGTCCAATTCACATTCGCTTGACTCAAAATATTGAGGTCTCCCCAATTCACGCCGGCATCACTTAGGACCTTTAGATCAGTCCAATTGATGTTTGCATTAGCGAGCAACTGCATATCACTCCAATTGATACCGACATCCGATAAAGCCTTGAGATCGCTCCAGTTAATATTCGTATCCGCAAACGTTTTAATATCTGACCAATTAATACCGGTATCGCTGAGCGATTTAATCTCATTCCAATTGATATTCGTGTCGCTCATCACTTCGAAATCACTCCAATTCACTCCCGCATCGCTCAGGACTTGCAAATCGTTCCAATTCACATTCGCATCGTTCAACGTTTTAATGTCATTCCAATTAATATTCGCCTGACTCAATAGTTGCATATCATTCCAGTTTACGTTGGCATCGCTCAAGACTTGAAAATCAGACCAGTTCACATTTGCATCACTCAAAGTTTGAAAATCAGACCAGTTCACATTCGCTTTACTCAATACTTCCATATCACTCCAGTTCACCCCCGCATCACTCATCGTTTGCAGATTTGCCCAGTTCACATTTGCCTCGCTCAACTGTTTAAGATCAAGCCAATTGACATTCGCATCGCTTAGCGCATTGAGATCCGTCCAATTCACGTTCGCGGCACTCAATGCTTGGAAATCGTTCCAATTCACACCGGCTTCACTGAGCGCCTTAATATCATCCCAATTGACTATCGCCTCACTCAGAACTTTCATATCCGCCCAATTCACCCCGGCATCGCTCATGATTTCAAGATCTGTCCAATTGATTCCGGCATCACTCAGCGATTTCAGGCCAGACCAATTCACATTCGCTGCGGTAAGCGCCTGCATATCTGACCAGTTCACTCCCGCGTCACTCAACACTTTGAGATCTCCCCAATTCACGCCCATATCCGCCATGGCTTGCAAATCAGACCAGTTGACATTCGTTTTTGAAAGAATATTTAAATCATCCCAATTGACATTTGCATCGGTCATATTCTGGAAATCATCCCAATTAATATTCGCCTCTCCGAGAACCTTAAAATCATTCCAATTGACTCCCGCATCACTCAGCACCTGCAAGTCATTCCAATTGACATTCGCCGAACTCAAAACTCCCATATCACTCCAATTGACACCTGCATCACTCATCACCTGCAAGTCATTCCAATTCACGTTCGTCTCGCTCAGCACCTTAAAATCTGACCAATTCACGCCGGCATCGGTCATCACTTCTATATCACTCCAATTGATTCCCATGTCACTCAATGCACGGAAATCATTCCAGTTCAAATTTGAATCCGACATCAGCTGAAGATCATTCCAATTCACGTTTGAATCACTCAGGGCTTCAAGATCAAGCCAATTCACCCCCGCATCACTCATATTTTTCATATCACTCCAATTGATATTCGTCTCACTCAACACCCGCATATCACTCCAGTTAATTCCGATATCGCTCATGACCTTGAAATCGCCCCAATTAATTCCGGCTTCACTCAGAGACTGCAAATCATCCCAGTTCACATTGGTTTCGCTCAATGTTCGAATATCTGACCAATTGACATTCGCATCGCTCATGGTTTGGAGATCGCTCCAGTTCACTCCGGCTTCGGTGAGAGTCTTAAAATCGCTCCAATTAATGTTCGCCTTGGATAGAACTTGCAGGTCATCCCAATTAATTTGGGTTTCGCTCAGGGCATGTAAATCACTCCAATTAATATTTGCGTCATGCATCGACTCCAAATCCAGCCAATTCACTCCCATTTCACTCATGGCCTTCATATCACTCCAATTCACATTCGCGTCTGCCATGACCTGGAAATCAGACCAATTAATACCGGCATCCGACAAAACTTTAAAATCAAGCCAGTTGATACCGGTATCAGAGAGTGTTTGTAAATCATCCCAATTCACATTCGCTTCACTCAGCACTTTAAAGTCGCTCCAATTCACTCCGGCATCGCTCATCGTTTGCATGTCGAACCAATTTACGTTCGCTTTACTCAACACATTCAAATCATCCCAATTTACATTTGCATCTGTTAGCACATTCATATCTGCCCAATTCACGCCCGCATCACTCATCACCTGTAAGTCTCCCCAATTCACATTCGCTTTACTTAAAACTTCCATATCACTCCAGTTCACTCCAGCATCACTCAGAACCTGTAAGTCTCCCCAATTCACATTCGCCTTGCTCAGCACTTCCAGATCACTCCAGTTCACTCCCGCATCACTCAGAACCTGCAAGTCATTCCAATTCACATTCCCCTTGCTCATTATTTCCATGTCGCTCCAGTTTACCCCGGCATCACTGAGAACCTGTAAGTCATTCCAATTCACATTCGCTTTACTGAGTACCTCCATGTCACCCCAGTTTACTCCAGCGTCACTCATCACCTGTAAGTTGTTCCAGTTCACATTCGCTTTACTTAATACCTCCATATCACCCCAGTTCACCCCGGCGGCGCTCAGTACCTGTAAGTCATCCCAATTCACGTTCGCCTTACTCAAAACTTCCATATCAGACCAATTCACTCCCGCATCACTCATTACTTCCAAATCATTCCAATTTATATTCGCTTTACTGAGCACTTCCATATCACTCCAATTCACCCCCGCATCACTCATCACCTGTAAATCTCCCCAATTCACATTTGATGCAGCAAGAATCGCCAAATCAGACCAATTCACATTCGCATCGCTCAAAACCTCTAAATCCCCCCAGTTCACATTCGCTTGAGTCAGGATTTGCATATCTGACCAGTTTACTCCTGCATCGCTGAGAACTTGCAAGTCATTCCAATTCACATTCGCATCACTCAACGCTTCAAAGTCACCCCAATTGACATTTGCCTCGCTTAGAAGTTTCATGTCTTCCCAATTCACCCCAGCATCACTCATCACCTGGAAATCATTCCAATTTACTCCGGCATCGCTCAATGTCTGCAAATCGCTCCAGTTAACATTGGCTTGACTCAAGATCCTGAGGTCCACCCAATTCACATTGGCAGCACTCAAAGCCTGGAAATCATTCCAATTAATATTGGCCTTGCTAAGAGTTTCAAAATCTGCCCAATTCACTCCTTGATCACTCATGACCTGCAGATCAGCCCAATTGATATTACTGTTACCGAGAATGCCTAAATCAGCCCAATTGATACCCGTGTCGCTTAATACTTGGAAATCTGCCCAGTTCAACCCCATATCACTCAGAACCTGCAAATCATCCCAATTCACATTCGATTTACTCAACACCTCCATATCGTTCCAGTTCACCCCAGCGTCACTCATCGCTTGCAGATCTCCCCAATTCACATTCGCCTCACTCAGCGTCTTAAAATCACTCCAGTTCACTCCGGCATCACTCATGGTTTGCAAATCGGCCCAATTAATATTTGCTTCTGACAAACCCTGAAAATCAGACCAATTGACGTTAGCCTTACTTAGAGTTTGCAGATCCAGCCAATTTACTCCGGCATCCGACATAGACTGCAAATCAGACCAATTCACATTTGCATCGCCAAGGCTCTTCAGATCAGCCCAATTAACTCCCATATCACTTAAGGCTTTGAGATCTTCCCAGTTTACATTGGTCTCAGCCATGACTTTAAGGTCACTCCAGTTGATTCCGGCATCAGAGAGAGTCTTTAAATCATTCCAATTTACATGGGTATCACTCATCACCTGCAAATCAGACCAATTGACGCCGGCTTTACTCAATGTCCCAAAATCACTCCAATTGATATTTGCTTTGCTAAGGATCTGCATATCGTCCCAATTCACGCCCGCATCGGTAAGTACCTGAAGATCATTCCAATTCACATTGGCATCGCTCAACGCTTGCAAATCGCCCCAATTTACATTCGCCTTACTCAGCACTTCCATATCACTCCAGTTGACTCCTGCATCACTCATCACCTGTAAGTCGTTCCAGTTTATATCCGCCTTACTTAAGACTTCCATATCACTCCAGTTCACCCCGGCATCAGTCAATGTCTGCAAATCATTCCAATTCACATTCGCAGTGCTTAATATTTCCAGATCGCTCCAATTTACATTCGTCTGACTCAGAACCCGAAGATCGTCCCAATTGACCCCCGCGTCACTCATGGCTTCCATGTCTATCCAATTGACCCCCATGTCTGCCATGGTTTTTATATCAGACCAATTCACATTCGCTTCGGAGAAAACTTTCATGTCACTCCAATTCACTCCCACATCACTCATGACCTGTAAATCACTCCAATTCACGCCGGCATCACTCAAAGCTTTCATATCCAACCAATTCACATTGTTGTCAGACATAATTTGTAAATCATCCCAATTGACATTGGCATCTCCAAGCGCTTTCATATCGAGCCAATTCACATTCGTGTCACTCATCGCCTTGAGATCTTCCCAATTAATATTTGTCGCGCTCAAAGTCTTCAAGTCATCCCAATTGATGCCAGCATCACTCAATACCTGTAAATCTCCCCAATTCACATTTGCTTCGCTCAGAGTTTTGAATTCATCCCAATTCACATTTGCTTTACTCATAACTTCGAAATCACTCCAGTTCACTCCGGCGTCACTCAACAAACGCAAATCCTGCCAATTCACATTAGCATCGCTAAAAGTCTGCATATCAAGCCAATTAATATTCGAATCGCTCAGCATTTGCAAATCAGACCAGTTAACATTTGCCTGACTTAAAGCTTTCATATCCGACCAGTTCACTCCGGCATCGCTCAAAGCCTGCAAATCATCCCAGTTTACCCCCGTATCACTCAATACTTTCAGGTCGGACCAGTTAATGTTATTATCTGTCAAAACTTGCAAATCACTCCAATTCACATTGGCATTACCAAGCAGACGTAAATCGTCCCAATTAACATTGGCATCACTTAAGTTTTGAATGTCATTCCAATTAATGTTGGCTCGGCTTAACCCTTGCAGATCGATCCAATTAACACCCTCATCACTCATAATTTGCAAGTCCACCCAGTTCACGTTCGTATCCGAAAGAACTTTAAGATCCGCCCAATTCACGCCGGCGTCACTCAACACTTGAAAGTCGTTCCAATTTACATTCGCTTTGCTTAAAACTTCCATATCACTCCAATTCACTCCAACATCGCTCATGATTTGAAAATCCGTCCAATTCACATTCGTATCACCTAGGATTTTCATATCAGACCAATTCACCCCAGCATCGCTCATCATTTGCAGATCAAACCAATTCACATTTGTATCGCTTAACGCTTTCATGTCATTCCAATTCACATTCGCGTCGCTGAAAACCTGCATGTCACCCCAATTAATTCCCGCATCAGTTAATACTTTCATATCCGCCCAATTCACCCCAGCTTCACTTAACACATTCAAATCACTCCAGTTCACATTCGCTTTACTCAAGACTTCCATATCCCCCCAATTCACCCCGGCATCACTCAATGAACGAAGATCTGCCCAATTCACGTTTGTCTTACTCAATGTTTCCAAATCACTCCAGTTCACCCCGGCGTCACTTAATACCTGTAGGTCACTCCAATTCACATTCGCTTTACTCAAGACCTCCATATCACTCCAGTTTACTCCGGCGTCACTCATCACCTGTAAGTCTCCCCAATTTACATTCGCTTTACTCAATACTTCCATATCACTCCAGTTCACTCCCGCATCACTCAGAACCTGTAAATCATTCCAATTTACATTCGCTTTACTCAATACTTCCATATCACTCCAGTTCACCCCGGCATCACTCATGACCTGCAAGTCATTCCAGTTTACATTCGCTTTACTCAAGACTTCCATATCACCCCAGTTCACCCCGGCATCACTCATGACCTGCAAGTCATTCCAATTTACATTCGCTTTACTCAAGATTTCCATATCACCCCAGTTCACCCCGGCTTCACTCATCACCTGCAAGTCATTCCAATTTACATTCGCTTTACTCAAGACTTCCATATCCCCCCAATTCACCCCGGCATCACTCATCACTTGCATATTTTCCCAATTTACTCCGGCGTCAGAGAGAAGTTCGAGATCTTGCCAATTAACATTCGCGTCACTCAAAATTCGGAGATCATCCCAATTAACATTGCGATCGCTCATGGTTTGCATGTCATTCCAGTTCACATTTGCATCACTCATTGTTTGCAAGTCCTGCCAATTAATATTCGCTTCGCTCAGGGCTTGCATATCATCCCAATTAACATTTGTTTTGCTCAGCGCTTCCATATCATTCCAGTTCACTCCCGCATCACTCATTAATTTTAGGTCTCCCCAATTAATCCCAGCGTCACTCAGCATTTTCATATCATTCCAGTTCACATTCGCTTTGGTCAAGATATTCATATCATCCCAATTAATGCCCGCATCACTTAGGGCCTGTAAGTCTCCCCAATTCACATTTGCATAACTCAGCGCCTGAAAATCATCCCAATTCACCCCTATATCGCTCAACACCTGCAGATCATTCCAATTTACATTAGCCTTACTCAAGACCTCCATATCACTCCAATTTACTCCGGCATCACTCATCATCTTAAAATCATTCCAATTAATATTTGTCTGCGAGAGAACTTGCATATCCATCCAGTTAATATTGTTATCACTCATCACTTGTAAATCACCCCAATTAACTCCGGCTTCGCTCAAAGCCTGCAAATCATCCCAATTAACATTTGTATCACTTAACGCTTTCATATCACTCCAATTCACTCCCGCATCGCTCATGACTTGTAAATCTCCCCAATTCACATTGGCCTTACTCAATACCTCCATATCACCCCAGTTTAGACCGGTATCGCTCAAAACTTTCATATCAACCCAATTTATATTAGCAGAACTAAACACTTTGAAGTCATCCCAATTAATTCCGGCGTCACTGAGAGCCTGCAAGTCATTCCAATTGACATTTGCATCACTTAAGATTTGGAAGTCAGACCAATTGACATTTGTATCACTCAGCAATTGCAAATCATTCCAGTTGATGTTTGTATCACTCAGCAATTTCAGATCTCCCCAATTTACTCCAGCCTCGCTTAACACACGCAAATCTTCCCAATTAATATTGGTTTCGCTCAGCGTTTCGAAATCACTCCAGTTCACTCCGGCATCACTCATAGTTTGAATATCTGACCAATTAACACCTGCTGTGGTTAACGTCTCGAGGTCAGCCCAATTAACATTGGTCATGCTCAACACTTGCAAATCATCCCAATTGATATTTGCATCATGAAGTGCCTCCAAGTCTCCCCAATTGACATGCATTTCTGTCATCATTTGCATATCCGACCAATTGATATTCGCATCACTCAAAACTTTCATATCCGACCAATTCACTCCAGCTTCGCTCATTTCCTGGAAATCAGCCCAGTTAACACCAGCTTCACTTAGCACCTTAAAATCAGACCAATTGGTATGGCTATCCGACATCACCTGCAAATCATTCCAGTTAATATTGGCTGCGCTTAATGCCTGCATATCCATCCAATTCACATTCGCATCGGTCATGACTTCCAGATCACTCCAATTTACGTTTGCCTCGCTAAAGACCTTCATATCCGCCCAATTCACTCCTGCATCGGTTAGCGCCTGTAAATCATCCCAGTTGATATTCATCTCGCTCAACACCTTGAAATCACTCCAATTCACTCCTGTGTCAGACATTGTCTGTAAATCAATCCAATTAATATTAGCCAAAGTAAGAACTTGGAGATTGCTCCAATTCACTCCCGCATCACTCATCACTTGTAAGTCATTCCAATTTACATTTGTCTCGCTCAACACCTTAAAATCAGACCAATTGACTCCCGCATCACTTAAAATGCGCAAGTCGTTCCAGTTCACATTAGATTCGCTCATGGTCTTGAAGTCAATCCAGTTCACATTCGTTTCACTTATCACCTGCAGATCATCCCAGTTTACATTTGCCTTGCTCAAAACCTCCATATCGCTCCAGTTCACTCCCGCATCACTCAGCACCTGCAAGTCATTCCAGTTCACTCCCATATCGCTCATTGTTCTCCAATCACTCCAATTTACATTTGAGTCACTCATCGTTTGTAGATCACCCCAATTCACATTGGCAATGCTCATCGCGCGGATATCCGCCCAGTTTACTCCTTGGCTTGTAAAAAGTGACCAATTCACTCCGGCATCACTCATAGATTTCATGTCATCCCAATTCACATTGATCTTTGTCATAATCACCATATCGTCCCAGTTCAATCCAACATCTGTCATAATCTGAAGATCATTCCAATTAATATTTGCATCGCTTAATATTTCCAAATCATTCCAATTGATATTGTTGTCACTAAGCAATTGAAGGTCATCCCAATTCACATTTGTATCACTCAAAACCTTCATATCGAGCCAATTTACCCCGGCATCACTCAAAACCTCTAAGTCTGACCAATTAATCCCAGCCTCACTTATGACTTTAAAATCGCTCCAGTTCACCCCGGTATCTGTCATCACTTTAAAGTCATCCCAATTAACATTTGCGTCTGTGAAAACCTTCAAATCACTCCAATTGATTCCGCTATCACTCAGAATTTGCAAATCACTCCAATTAATATTTTGATCATTCAAGGTTTTCATATCTGACCAATTAATCCCCACATCACTCATAATCTGTAAGTCTTGCCAATTAATATTTGTATCACTCAGAACTTCCATATCACCCCAGTTCACTCCGACATCACTCAAAACCTGTAAATCATTCCAGTTCACATTCGCTTTACTCAAAACCTCCATGTCACTCCAGTTC